>OBXE01000092.1_pt1 | contig 82165 bp, 84 predicted proteins | sample 1495391 | NCBI WGS metagenome assembly OBXE01 (sample SAMEA2580146, study PRJEB22360) | human gut metagenome | biome: human gut; feature: human-associated habitat; material: faeces | place: Denmark | collected 2008/2010 | reverse complement strand
CAAGAAAAAATGTATGGACCGTAGCTAAAAACACTTGGGAAAAGGGTTTGACTTACGCGTTCCGTGACCGTAGAAATAAGAAAAGAAACTTCCGCGCTCTTTGGATACAACGTATCAACGCTGCTGCACGTCTTGAAGGAATGTCTTATTCTAAATTGATGGGCGGTCTGCACAAAGCCGGTATTGAAATAAACCGTAAGGTTTTGGCTGATTTAGCTATGAATCACCCGGAAGCTTTCAAAGCTGTAGTTGCTAAAGCTAAAGCTGCTTAAGCATCAATAGTTTACGAGTTACAAAGTGTCAGTTACTAAGCTAGTAACTGACACTTTTCTTTTGTTAGGTGGATAAAAGGGAGTGAAAAAAATGTTAGTAGGTAAACAAATTCCTTTTTTTTTCTTGTTAGTCTCATAGATTCTTATTACATTTGTGATACAAAAATATTAGCCGTATCGACTGGATCGGGAAACTCTTCAAATTAATCTGATGCACCGAGAAAGCTTCGTTCTTCAATGGCGGGCCACATCCTTCGGGACAGCTTTAAGCCGGTGGATTACAAAGAGGGCGAGCGCTCAAATCTTGTTCTATCAGAGTTTCATCACATCGTCGATGCGGCTTTTTTTATATACTTTTCTATGATATTTTATTTCTCCGGTACAGGTAATTCTAAGTGGATTGCAAATCAGCTTTCCAAAGAGCAAAAAGAAGAGTTGGTTTTTATTCCTGATGCGCTAAAGAATGGAGCATTGGAGTTTAGTTTGCAGGCAGATGAAAAGATCGGCTTTGTATTTCCTATCTATTCGTGGGGACCTCCTGAAATTGTACTTAATTTTATTCGGCAACTCTCTTTAAAGGGGTATAAAAGACAATATTTGTTTTTTGTTTGTTCCTGTGGGGATGATACCGGGCTTACGCAGCAGGTGCTGGAGAAGGCTTTGAGTCATAAAGGCTGGAAGTGTCATGCAGGCTTTTCTGTGACTATGCCCAATAATTATGTATTGCTTCCCGGTTTTGACGTAGATAAGAAAGAATTGGAGGAGAAAAAACTGGCAGATGCTATTCCGACTCTCAATCAAATAAATGCTTCAATAAGTAGGAGAGAGGAGTTGTTTCTTTGTCATGAAGGGAGTATTCCTTTTATTAAGACGAGGATTATCAATCCTTTATTTAATCGCTTTCAGATGTCTCCCGGGAATTTTTATACTACGGATGCTTGTATTGGATGTAAGCGTTGTGAGAAGAGTTGTCCGGTAGGGAATATTATGATGATGGGCAGAAAGCCTGTTTGGGGGATGGATTGCACCTCATGCCTGGCATGTTATCATGTTTGTCCGCAACATGCGGTGCAATATGGGAAAAGAACGAAAGATAAAGGGCAGTATTTCAATCCTAATTAATCTACTCGCCAATTAATCTACTCGTCTTTGATTTTAATGCAGCAATTGGATAAGTCTTCAATGATAGCCAGGCTTTCTACTCTGACGCTTTGCTCCTCAAGTTTTTTACGCCCATTTTGAAAGGCTTTTTCAATAATGAATCCCATTCCTACCAAGTTTGCTCCGGATTGCTTGATGAGGTCGATAATGCCTAATGCGGCATTGCCATACGCGAGGAAGTCATCCACGAAAAGAACATTGTCATTTGGAGTGAGGAAATCGGCACTGATAACGACTTCATAATCACGATCTTTAGTGAATGAGTGCACAGTGGTGCTTAGTGCATTCTGGATGGTTTTAGGAGACTTCTTCTTTGCAAATACAACTGGTAAATCCATCAGGTAGCCTGTCATGATAGCAGGGGCGATGCCGCTGGCTTCGATTGTCATAATCTTATTTACGTTTGTGGCTGCAAAACGGCGGACAAACTCAACTCCGATTGATTTCATCAGGACAGGGTCCATTTGATGATTAATAAAACCGTCTACTTTCAGGATACCTCCTTCGTAGCACTTTCCGTCTTGCAGAATTCTTTTTTTAAGTAATTGCATGCTGTATGATATTAATTAAATAATGTGCTAATATTCCATTCCGCATGGTGAACAGCGGTCGGTATATTAGCACATGGAAATTTGAATTGTTACTTGTTGTCTCTTAAGTCTTTTACTCGGACGGCTTTTCCTTCGCTTTGCGGGAGAGAGCCTTTTTTTACCAGTTTAACTTTGGGAGTCACCAATATTTCATCCTTTAATTGGCGGGTTATATCCTTGCGGATCTTCTCCAGTTCAATATAATTGTCAGTGGAAAGGTCGCTTAATTCTACTTCGACGATCATCTCGTCTTGGTTGTTGACTGTTTCCAGTGTAATCAGGTAATTGCTGCCTAATTCGGGAAATTGTACGAGTATCTTTTCTACTTGCATCGGGAAGATATTTACTCCCTTGATAATGAACATATCATCACTGCGTCCCTTGATACGATCAATACGGATGTGCGTGCGGCCGCAGGGGCATTTTCCCGGAAGAATACGGGTTAAGTCACGGGTGCGATAGCGGATTAACGGCATCATCTCCCGGTCGAGAGTCGTAAGTACTAATTCTCCGATTTCTCCTTCCTGAACGGGTTCTCCTGTTTCCGGATCGATAATTTCTACCAGATAACAGTCTTCCCAGAAGTGCATTCCGTTTTGTTCCTGACATTCGAAAGCAACACCGGGACCGTTCATTTCTGTCATACCGAAGCTGTTGTATGCTTTTACGCCCAGCATCTTTTCTATTTTCCGGCGTTGTTCGTCGGTGTGAGGTTCAGCACCGATAACCAGCGTTTTCAGTGTGGTTCCTTTGGGATCAAGGCCTTCTTCCTGAAAGACTTCGGCAAGGCGGATGGCATAGCTGGGGATAGCATGTAAAGCGGTAGTCTTGAAGTCGTTGATGAATTTAATCTGTCGTTTACTGTTTCCGGCTGCGGCAGGGACTGTCAGACAGCCCAGGCGTTCTGCACCGTATTGGAAGCCTAACCCTCCTGTAAACATACCGTATCCGGAGCTGTTTTGGAAGACGTCGGTCTTGCGTATTCCTACTGCGTACAGGCAACGGGCTACCAGGTTGGCCCAGGAGTCGAGATCGTGCTGTGAATGAACAATAACTGTCGGGTTTCCGGTAGTACCACTAGAAGAGTGAATACGTACACCATCATTGCTCATATCACCTGCTACCAGCCCGAAAGGATAGTGGGCACGCATATCGGCTTTGGTAGTAAAGGGCAATTTGCGGATATCGTCTAATGATTGTATGCTATCTGCAGTGATGCCATGTTTGCTGAAAACTTCTTTGTAATATGGGGAGTTTGCAGCTATATTGATTGTTTTCTTAAGCCGTCGAAGTTGTAATTCCTGCAACTTCTCCCGGCTCATGGTTTCTAGTTCTTCTTCCCAATATTGTGTATTCATGATAATGTCTGTTATTACATTAGCTTTTCTGCAATTTCCTTGCCGGCGGCCAATGCTTTAAGATTCATTTCTACAATTGCTTCTCCCTTGCGCAGGAAGATTTCACGGATGCTGTCTTGTACTTTTTCGTAGTCGATGTCAAGGAATGGAATGGTTGCTCCCAGTAAGACTATGTTGGCAACGCGGGCGGAGCCTACTTCTTTGGCTACTTTGTCTACGTTCAACACAATTTTGTGAGGCAGCTTATTGATTTCTGCCATTACTTTGTCTGCTTCCGGATAATTGGGGATATTGACAAACGGAGTTTCGTTAGTCACTAACCAACCGTTAGGGCTAAGATAGGGGAGGTAGCGCAATCCTTCCATGGGTTCCAATGAAATGATAAGGTCGCATTTACCTGATGGGATCAAGTCTGAAGCAATCGGCTGGTCGCTGATACGGAGGTTGGATTGAACATCTCCTCCGCGTTGGCTCATTCCGTGCACTTCTGCTTGTTTCATATATAATCCTTCTTTCAAGGCAGCTTTGCCGATCACTGTAGCAATAGACAGAATTCCCTGTCCACCGACTCCTGATAATATAATGTCTTTCTTCATGGCTTACTTACTTCTTTTTTTGCGTGCTAATGTCTGGATACACTCTCTGCGTGGAATAATGACAGATACACCACGATATTCGATCTCTTCGCGAATGATTTGCTTCATCTCCTCATAGTTTTTCTTCAACGGAGTAACGACGCGGATATGAGCCGGATCTACTCCGATACCTGCACAGATCGCTTCGATACGTCCGGTTCCGGCAGAGTCCTGTCCGCCTGTCATGGCGGTAGTTTCATTGTCGGAGATGACGATGGTTACACTGGCATTCTCGTTCACACAATCTAATAGTCCGGTCATTCCGGAATGGGTGAATGTGGAGTCTCCGATTACAGCTACAGCCGGGAAAAGACCTCCGTCAGCCGCACCTTTCGCCATCGTGATGGAGGCGCCCATGTCTACGCATGAGTTGATTGCATTGAAAGGAGCATTCGCGCCTAGCGTGTAACAGCCGATGTCGCTGAATACTTTATGAGATGGGTATTCTTCTTTCAGAACTTCGGTCAATGTGATATACATATCGCGGTGTCCGCAACCTTCGCAAAGTGCGGGCGGGCGCATTTCTACGACAGAAGGAATACCGAATTCTGATTTATTTTCTTTACCTACGGCGCGGGCTACAGAGTCAGGATTTAGTTCTCCATCCTGTGACAGGGTACCGTCCAAGCGTCCTTTTACTTTAACGCCGATGCCCAGATAACCTTTCAATTGTTTTTCTACAAATGGTTGTCCGTCTTCCAGAACGAGGATTTCGTCACAGGATTCAATCAATTGATGTAATTGCTTTTTAGGCAATGGATACTGGCCGATTTTAAGTACCGGATATTCGCAACCTTCAGGATAGTTTTCCATCAGATAGTTGTAGCCGATGCCACAAGCGATAATTCCTAACTTTTTGTTAGGACCATCTGTATATTTATTATAAGGTGATTCTTCCGAAGCTTTGATAAACTCGTCTTGGCGGGCAAGTAATACTTTGTAGCGTTTACGGGCATTTCCTGGTAACAAGATGAACTGACGAGGATCTTCGCTGAAAGAGATGCCATTCTGTGGTTTTTGCGCTTTGCGTTCTACTCCAGAGCGGGAGTGTGCAAGGCGGGTTACCATACGCATCAAGATAGGTTCGCCCAATTTTTCAGAGAATTCGAAACCACTGTATACCATATCATACGCTTCCTGCTGATTGCTGGGTTCGTACATAGGGATCAGTGAGAAATCTCCGTAGAAACGGCTGTCTTGTTCGTTCTGCGAAGAGTGCATGCTGGGGTCGTCTGCTGCTATCACGATCAATCCGCCTTTCACGCCTGTGATGGCAGAGTTGACAAAACAGTCGGCAGCTACATTCATACCTACGTGCTTCATACAAACTAATGCCCGTTTACCAACGAATGACATACCCAACGCAGCTTCCATCGCTGTTTTTTCATTGGCGCACCAACGGTTGTGTATATTCTGTTCGGTCGTTATTGGGGCCATTTGAATATATTCCGTAATTTCAGTTGAAGGAGTACCAGGATAGGCATAAACACCTGAAAGTCCGGCATCCAGTGCAGCTTGTGCAATGGCTTCATCGCCAAGTAAGAGTTGCTTGCTCATATATATTTCTTTTATTTAGTGTTGATCACAGTTTGTTAATCTATCGGGCAAAGATAGGCTTTTCCGTTCGTTTTATCACAAATTTACTTGAAAATCTTTCTTTCATTCAGGGCTTTCCAGTATTTTCTTGCATTTGCCATGTGGTCGGCATAATTGGATGCAAAGTTGTGAGTTCCGGAAAAATCTTCTTTAGCACACATGTAGATATAGTTATGTTTGGTATAGTTCAATACGCTGTCTATTCCCTTTTTAGAAGGGATACGGATGGGGCCTGGAGGCAGACCGGTATTTATATAGGTGTTATAGGGGGAATTGACTTTTAAATTTTCGTTGGTGATTCGGCGCAGACCGAAATCCTGTAGTGCAAATTTGATGGTAGGATCTGCCTGCAAAGGCATATCTTGATGTAAACGATTGATATACAATCCGGCTACCATTGGCTTTTCTTCATTGTTGTTGGTTTCTTCTTCAACGATGGAAGCAAGAGTGCTGACTTCTTCCGGTGTCATGCCGATGGCGGTGGCTTGTGCCAGACGTTCTTTGTTCCAGAAGCGTTCGTGCTCATTCTTCATCCGTTTAAAGAAGTCGTCTACGCTCATGTCCCAATATACCTGATAGGTTTCAGGTATGAAAAGGCTGGGGAGTGTTATGGTTGTGTATCCCATTTGAGCCTGGAAAGTAGAGTCGAATAACTGGCTGGCGATTTCGGCAGAGTCTATCATGAGTTGTTTTCCAATGCTTCGTGCTAACCGGTCTAATGTCCGGACACTTCCTATGGTAAGGTTGATCGCTTCCTGATAGCCTCTGGAAAAGCGACTATATACGTGATAGACATTGTCATTGGGGCGAATGGCATAACGTCCGGTATGGATATTCTGATCGAAATCTTTGTATTTTGCCATCCACTGGAAACCGGTGAACTTATTGACATGCCCGATTTTTTGTATTTTATGATAGATAGAGTCGGCTGTATCATCCCGGTCTACATAAATATATACGGTTTTAGATGGATGAAATTGAGGAGCAAACAGATAGTAATAAAAGGTGCCTCCGGCAATTGCACAAAGGAGGAATGCTCCGATTAGAATTGATAGTAGAATATTTCTCTTTTTTCTCTTCATCTTTTGAGGTATATTTAAAAAGTTCGTCAAAGATAAAAAGAATTTGGATAGGTGTAATCCCTTTCTATAATGAATCGTTGAAAAGAGGATGAATTACTCCGGACTTTTCTAATATTTAAAGATTGAATGTGCTGATTGTATTAGGTTGTATTGCGATTATTAATTCGTTCTACAATTGTGGAACGAATCAGAATTTGTATGTAGATAAGTTAGTCTTAGTGAAGCGAGTTGTTAATTAGTTCGGCCAGAGGGAATAATTTGCATTTGCTTCTATTTTGTTTTCTATCTCATCGGGTAAAGGTGCGAAGAAATCCATATTAGTCAGGCTCTCGATGCTATCCACTGTGACTACATATGAAGATAGAGGTTCTACTGCCTGCTCATTGTTGAATAAGAAGCCGATAGCCCGTATCGGTTTGGCAAAAGGAGATAGGACTACTTTGAAAAACCGTTGAGGTACTACGACCTTATTTTTCCCAATCGTTTTAGGCTGTTTTTCAATAATAGGTCCACATATAATAATAATGGCACTATCTGCTATAGCCCAATTCCGGATTTTTTCTTCCAGATTTTTCCATCCTCTTCTATTTAACTGGGGATGTTGGGGACACATATTGCTGAAATAGAATGATTCTTTCATGGCTTCAGGACTCCATTTCATATCTGCAGCAGGCGCCATGTGTCCTTTGTCGTATCCTGAACGGGTGTAGTCAGCATTGGTTGCAATCGGGCCTGTCACTAATGGGTCGGCAATAAAACGATTGCCTCTTTTTTCTTTTCCTTTGGTTTCTTCCCGGGTTAATTCGTAAGAGACCCAGTTGGGTATTTTTAAATCTTTGTTATATGATACGGTATATCCGCTATGCCGGATTATTTGTTCTTGCCGGGGAACTAATGGTATGGGTGTCTCCAGATCTTTGCCAAGTGGAATTTGAAGGGAGATATCGGTTTGCGGTTCATTATTATTCTGGGTATTAATCTGTTGGCAATATAAATAGACGCCAAAAAGAATAGGAATGAGCACAATGATGGCGATGATACATCCTAATCTGTTATTGGAATGTGATTTCTTTTTGAATAGCTTTCTGTTTTTACCTTTTTTACTTCGATTCATTGGTTAGCTAGTAATGGCGGGTTTGTTTTATTCTTCTTTTCTCATGCTGAATTCACAACCGCAATATTGTTGGTTGTAGAAGTTATACTCTTTAATGATGGCGATACGTCGTTCGCTAAGTCCGCCTTTCCGCCAATTCTGTTCCCAGTATGTGACATCCGGGTATGAAGCGGTGGCATATTGTCCGGCTTCATTAATCTGCTCCAGACTTTTCCAACGACTGGAAGCAAGCGTTGTGGTTATTACGGAAAGGCCATGTTCATGTGCATAACGGGCGGTCTCCAATAAGCGTAGTTTAAAGCAACGTAGGCAGCGTCCTCCTCTTTCGGGTTCCTGCTCCATTCCTGCTATATGGCATCGCCAGTTTTCATGATCGTAATCAGCATCTATTATTTCCAATCCCAATGATTGGGCATAGCGTGTACATTCGTCTTTTCTTATCATATACTCTTCCTGCGGATAGATGTTAGGATTGCAATAATAGATAACAGGGGTGATGTGATGTTGCATCATACATTCAATAATGGCTGATGAACAAGGAGCACAACAGGTATGAAGTAAGACTTTATCGGCTCCTCCCGGAACTTCGAGTTGGAATTTCTTTTTCATGCTGTAAAGTTAATACATATTTACGATACGAGTCAATGGTTTATGCTTTATTCAGAATAGTTTTTTATAAAAATAGGAGGGAGGATATCTCCTTTATACTGTTTTTTATAAAATCTTGTTTATTGAACTAATTCACTAAATGAGTATGAATTAACTAATTAATCTCATCTTTTTTACTACTTTTGTCCATTCAAGTTTATAACAACTCAATAATGGATGAATTAAATTGCGGGCAAGGAGAGCAAAATGCAGGCCCGGAGAAGAAAAAAAGTACCTCGAAAATAGTGAAGAGAACTTTAGTTGTGGCTGCATTGGCTTTGGCGGTATATGTTGTATATTCCGTAGTTTATTTATTTGTCTCACCTGATCGTAATATTCAGCAGATCTATCTGGTTCCGGAAGATGCTGCGTTTATCATTCAATCATCGGCTCCGATTGAAGATTGGGAAAAGTTTAGTGGAAGTGAAACATGGCAATGTCTGAAGAAAGCGAAATCTTTCGAGGAAGTAACGAAGAGCGTAGAGAAGCTCGATTCGGTTGTCAAAAGCAATAAGGTGCTATTGTCGCTTGTCGGTGAACGGGATATGCTTATTTCGCTTCATAAGACTCGTGCCACAGAGTGGGATTTTTTGCTTATCTTGGATATGCAGAAAACATCGAAGATGGATTTATTGAAAGACCAGGTTGAAACCGTATTGGTCATGAGTGGTTTTACTGTGACTAACCGGATGCATAATGGTATTAATATCCTTGAAATGCGCGATTCCGAGACGAGGGATATTTTCTATATTGCTTTTGTCGATAATCATTTGGTTGGTTCATACACATCCGGACTTGTCGAGTCGGCTATTGATTCGCGTAATAAACCTAAAATCGGGCTTGATCAGTCTTTTATTGAAACAGAGAAGTTGGTTTCCGGTAAGGGACTTGTCAGAGTCTTTGTCAATTATGCGCGTGTACCTCAATTTATGTCTATTTATTTAGGTACAAGAAATGAGTACATTGATCTGTTTAGCAATTCCATGAATTTTGCCGGACTTTATTTAAATACGAATAAGGAGCGGATGGAAGTGAAAGGATATACATTGAAAAAAGATTCTGCCGATCCTTATGTCACTGCTTTGTTGAATTCGGGAAAACATAAAATGAAAGCACATGAGATTCTGTCCGGGCGGACAGCTCTTTATACGAATATAGGTTTCAATAGTCCGGTGACCTTTGTAAAGGAACTGGAGAATGCACTGTCGGTTCACAATAAACAGTTGTATGATTCTTATCAAAGTTCCCGGAAAAAGATAGAAGGGTTATTCGGTATATCTTTGGAAGAAAACTTTTTGAGTTGGATGTCAGGAGAGTTTGCTATTACCCAATCCGAACCAGGTTTGTTAGGACATGATCCCGAACTGATTCTGGCTATCAGGGCTAAAAGTATTAAAGATGCCCGTAAGAACATGGAATTCATTGAAAAGAAGATTAAGCGACGTACTCCGGTTAAGATTAAGACTGCTAATTATAAGGATTTCGAGATTAATTATGTCGAAATGAAAGGCTTTTTTCGCTTGTTCTTTGGAAAGCTATTTGATAAATTTGAGAAGCCATACTATACTTATGTTGACGATTATGTAGTTTTTAGTAATAAAGCTGCTTCTTTACTTTCCTTTGTAGAAGATTACGAGCAGAAGAATTTATTAAAAAATAATCCGGGTTTTGAAAATGCACTGTCATATTTAAAATCAAGTTCTACTATTTTCTTATATACAGATGTGCGCAAGTTTTATTCCCAGTTGAAACCGATGATGAATCCTGCTACATGGAATGAAATACAATCAAACAAAGACGTTTTGTATTCATTTCCTTACTGGACTATGCAGATTATAGGAGAGGATCAGTCGGCTTCTTTGCAGTATGTGATGGATTATAGCCCATATCAACTGGAAGAGGTTGACGTTGCTATTGCTACCGATGAAGATGATAAGGAAATGAACGAAGATGCAGAGACCGAAAAAGAGCAGATGAGCGAACTGAAACGTTTCTATATCGAAAAGTTTGAAGGAAACGTTTTACGGGAGTTTTATCCGGAGGGAGCATTGAAGAGTGAAGCGGAAGTAAAAGAAGGGAAACGCCATGGTCGTTACCGCGAATATTATGAAGATGGGACATTGAAACTTCGTGGAAAGTATGCAAATAATAAACCGAAGGGGACATGGAAGTACTATACCGAGGACGGAAAATTTGAACGCAAAGAAAAGTTTTAGATAACGTCAACAAAAGTTGATTTAAAAATTAAGCTCAAAAAATAATCGGATTCTTTTTGTTTTCTCAAATAAAGCTGTAATTTTGCACGCCGTAAACGAGAGACAAACGCCGCTATAGCTCAGTTGGTAGAGCAACGCATTCGTAACGCGTAGGTCGCCAGTTCAAGTCTGGCTAGCGGCTCTCAAAAGGTTGATTTCAAACTATTGATAATCAGCCTTTTTGTTTTCTTCCTTAAAATGTTTAGCTATAAAAAAAATTACCCCTTTCCCGCCCGCAAGTCAAAATGTGTGGAAAATGTGTGGAAATTCGGTGATATAAATTTTATAGCTTATGGCAACAATATCATTAACCATTTTTTCTTCCAAACCAACTAAACTTGGTAAGTATCCTATCTTTATTTGCATCTGTTCTAAGCGGGAAAGAGAATATATTAAAACGGAGTATCAGCTTGACGATGTTTGTCAATGGTATGATGGGAAAGTAGTGGCCCGCCTTGATGCAACGATGATGAATAAGCGGCTTCTTTTTGAGCTAAAGAAGTATAAAGAACGTTTACAGTATATTGATAATTCCGAATATTATTCAGCCAAACAGCTCAAAGCTATCCTGACTCAACAAGACAAAGCGGTGCCTGACGTTCGCACTTTCAACGAATTCATGCGACAACGTATTAGTGAAATACGCGAAGAAGGCAAGGATAGTTATGCCAAAATGATGGATGATACAATGAAAGTCTTTGAGGCTGCTGAAGGAGAAGTACCTATGATTATCATGAATCATATTACCATTGAACATTTTGACCGCTGGATGAAGCTGCATGGCCATACCGATGGTGGAAGGCAGATGAGATTGTGTCACATTAAAGCGAGAGTCAACGAGGCTATAAAATTGGGACTACTCCGATGTGAGAAACATCCATTTGCTTATACTCCTATTCCAACTCCAGAACCACGGGAACTGGACATTCCTGTTGAAGATGTTAGGAAGATTGTGCAGGCTGATGTATCGCATAGCCGACAATTATCTTTAGCCAAGGATATGTTTCTTTTATCTTTTTATTTAGGAGGCATGAATTATGCAGACCTTATACAAGTTGATTTTTCAGAAAATGAAGTTACTTATGTCCGGCAAAAAAGCAGTGAGCATAAGAAAAAAAATCGGAAGATAAAGATTAGTGTATGCCCGGAAGCATCCGATATATTAAGTCGGTATATAGGGCAGAACGGATATATGGAGTTTGATTACAACTACACTTCAAAAAACTTGCAGTGCTATATTAACAAATGCCTTAAACTATTGGCAAAAGAGTTAAATATAAAAGGTGGCCTCACATATTATTCTGCCCGGAAGACTTTCGCACAGTTTGCGGCAGAAATAGGTATTCCTTATCCTGTCATAGAATATTGCTTAGGGCATTCTATAAAGACAGGAATAACAATAAACTCTTATGTACGTGTCAAACAATACCAGGCGGATGCGGCTATTCGTAGGGTAATTGATTACATTAGTAATCCCGATTTATTCAAACCATATATCGAGATGCGAGCTCAAATGCAAATGTTTATGGGAATGTGATATACATAAAGAGGTAGCATACAGGCTACCTCTCTTATTTTTCGAAAAAAGTTCTTTAGTATTAGCTATATCTTTCACTCTTTACCGGCTTCCTTGGATAGCTCTGATAATTTATCTTCAATAGATTTCTTCTTATCCGTAACATCATCAAACATAACAGACTGAAGAGAAGGAAGTACAAACTTAATCATATCAATATATACCCGGCAATACAATTCCGGTTTATCAATCTTATCCATCCGTTTCTGAAATTCATCAAAGTTCTTCTCCGCAAGTGATTTGATTAGCTTGCGAAGTTCCTTCTTCTCTTCACTTTGTGCACCCTTCGGACGCCCGTTAGGGTTATTTGTCTGTCCTTTCTTTAGTCCCATGCTATTCTGTTATTATCAAAATTTACAAAAACTGTTGTCTGTTAATACATAAAATTATGCAGCGAATATAAGGCTCTACTTTAGCACCATCATTTTATCAATTAACCATTTAGCTAAATAAGATATGTTAGGAAGTATTATTGGTGCAGGATTAAGTGCTGTCGGTGGTATTGTCGGTGGTATTAGTGCGAGGAAATCAATGAAAAAAGTTCAGAATTCCATTAATGAACGGAAACGTGATAATGAAGACTGGTACAATCGTCGTTATAATGAAGATCCTACTCAGCGAGCCTCAGCACAACGGATGATTACCCAGGTGAATGAATCTATAAAAAAACGCAACCAACAGGCGGCAGGAACACAAGCTGTCATGGGGGGTACAGACGAATCACTTGCAGCCGCTAAAGAAGCGAATAATCAGGCTTTGGCTGATACGATGAGCCAGATAGCAGCACAGGGTGATGCTCGTAAGGATGCGATTGAACAACAGTACATGGCACAAAAAGATAGCCTGGCACAGCAGCAGGAGCAACTTTATATGCAAAAGGCTCAGAACACTGCCGGCGCAATTCAGGGAGTGACCGGTGCCGCATCCAGTATTGCTTCCGTATTTTAAATGAGTGAATATGGATGCAAAGACGGATATATTGGGCGCCGGTCAAATAAAGACATCGCCCGAACAGCAAGCAAGGCTGAAACAGCCCTTACCGACACCTTTTTCTCCTGTACAAGCAGTACAACAAGAACAGGGGCGGCAGGCACCCCCTCAATCTTTAGATGCTCCGGAAGAGGTAAAACCGAAGCGTCTTAGTTATACGGAGATGTTTCAGATGTTAAATCCATATGAGCAAAAGACACCGGAAGAATTGGCAAAGGAAAAGAAACGTGACCGTTCCCGTCGCATTATATCAGCGATAGGGGACGGCATCTCTGCTTTATCTAATCTCTACTTTACAACTAAAGGTGCTCCGAATGCTTATACAGGTCAAAATACCCTTTCTGCTGCATATCAGAAAAGGCGTGATTCATTGAATGCCCAGCGTAATGCAGAACGTGATAAATGGATGGCCGGTTATCTTAATGCTGTCCAGATGGATGATAATATGAACTGGCGTGATAAGGTACAATCGTATAAGGAAGGACGTGATAGGCTGGCAGACAAACGGTATGAAGAAGGGCAAAAAGCAGCAGGTGCGGCAGCCGAATTAAAGCATCAGCGTGAGCTCACTATGCAGAAAATTAATCATGCTTTTCAAATGGGTATGCTAGATGCCAGAGGCAAACAAGACCTTGAAAAGCAGGCTGCCGGTGTGAAGAATCAGAAAGAATTGTTAGCCCTAGGACATAGGTATAAGTTGGAAGAGATTGCCGCCGGGAAGAAAGCTCCCGCCAAGAAAACTGATAAAAATACTAAATTCCCCAAACTGCGTTATGAAGGGCCGAATGGTGAAACTCAATATTACGACATGAATGAGGATGTCCAGGTCGCTAAGATGTATAATGAAGGAGTAAGGGCAGGGTATTTCAAGGAAATGGAAGGGAAACAACCTACTGTTAAGCAGATGAGGGATGTTATTATTGGTTCCACTGGAAAATGGAAAGAGGGAAATAGTGCGGGCTTGAATGGTAATAATGATTCCGAGGCAGGTTGGTCATTAAATGGGAATGATGAAACGGATGGTTGGTCACTACTAAAGTAAAACAGAATGGAAGATAAAAGAAAAACTGTATATGAAGTCTTAAAAGATAAGACCGGCTATAAAGATAGTTTTGAAGACTTCAATAAAATCATAGACAATGATGAGAATGCAAGAACGAAAGTGTATGATGTCTTAAAGAACAAGACCGGTTATAAAGACAGTTTTGACGATTTTAATAAGTTTCTTGGACTAGGAATGGCAGCTACTCTTCCTGTTAAGCATGATGAGGCATCACAAACTGTATTATCCGATTTTCCTGTTGAAACTGATATTCCAGGTAGTGACAACTCTTATACTTACCGGCAATATGATGCTTGGGCAAAATTAACTCCTGACGCACGTAAGACGCTCATTGGAAATTCTTCTTTCTATGATGAGGTTGAGAGACGTATTGCAGATGACAAGTTGTTGGAGAATGCAGGATTAGGTACCAAAGTTCACCCGGATAGCGTGGTGTCAGGTGGGGTGGCTCTTCCTATTGATTCAAGAATGGTTGCGGAGCGGAACTTCAAGCAAGAAATACGTGGACAATTGAATGAGCAGATTGAAGAAGGCAGGAAAGAAGCGAATACTCAGCTAGGGGAAGTGTATGATAAGGACTTTGATAAAAAGATGAAGTTTCAGCGTGACCATCCATTCCTTTCTTCATTGATGGATATGTCTTCAGGGATAAAATTCTCCCGTTCAGGAATTGATACTTCCAGTCCTCGTTATGCTAATGAAGAAGCAAAGAACTTGAATGCAACAATCAATAAACTGGATGACGCCCAAGATGTTTTAGAGGAATCAGCACGAAAAGGTAAAACGCATTTCTTTGGTGGCCTTTTGCGTGGATTGGGTAAAAAGGTATTTGATATAAGTACATGGGATGCCGGTGCAACAGACATGTTGGATACAAGTGCGCTTCTTACTGCTGCTACTGATAAAGAGTCTGGAAAGCAGTTATCGCACTCGCAAAACTTGTTGCTTGATGCCGCTGCTGTGGATATGGCGGTCGATGAAAACTTCGCCGGTGATTTAGGACGTGGATATAAGGCAGGGCAGGTTACTGCTGAATCTGTTCCATTCATGTTGGAGTTCATGATTAACCCCGCGTCAGGATTGGGAGAGACCGTCACAAAGTCAATAGTGAAACGTGGCATTCAGAAATATGGGAAAGATGCCATGAAAACCACTATCAAGAAAATTGAGATGGGGGCTGTGCGTGCAGCATCAGATTTGGCAGGTGCCGGTATTATGAGCGCGACGACCGGTTCGGGTCGGGTAGTAGCCGATACTCAGAACCGAATGATTGGTGATGTTCGGTATGACTATGATGAAAATGGCTATATACACTACGCCGATAGAGAAACCGGAGAGTCGTTGGGAACTGCTTTGGCGAAAGCTTATGGGGCAAATGTCATTGAGAACTATTCTGAAATGTTGGGTCGTTACTTCTCACCGTTTACTGATGCTATATCTGGAGTTGCTTCTCGTGGGTTAGAAAAGATTGGGTTAAGTAAAGTCAACAGATTTATCGGTGAAATTAAAGCGAGTGACTGGGGAAGGGCTATAACGGATTTTGAGAAGGGGACACAATGGAATGGAATTTTAGGTGAATATGCGGAAGAAGTAGCCGGTGGCACATTGAATGCTTTGTTCATTGGCGATCAAACACTGGATACGGATTCTGCTACGGGTGTCTTCAATCTGGATAACAATATAGATACTGCACTTGGCGTTTCTATGATGGGGGGATTTCTTTCAGGCATAAAGACTATCGGATATCGTACCCCAAAGTATAAAGCACGTAAAAGTCTGGAAAAAGCAGGTCGTAAAGCGGAAAGTGTTTTTGGCAATAGCTGGGAAGGTATCAAAGGAGATATAGAGAATGCTGATGAAAGTAATATAATATCCGTTTTATCTACTATCTATCAATCCGACGAATATAAGCCGGAACAAAAGGAAGCTGCAATTAGATATGCTTCTTCGCTTAAAAACTTTCAGGGAGCTAATCTTGCCGATCTCCGGCGAAGAACCGATGGAGATGTTAATGAAATCCAGCTACAGACAGAAAATTCTTATGATAATGGTTACGGATTAAGTACTCCTGAAGAAAGGAATGATGCAAAGATAGCTTTGGAAGGAGTCATCGGAGAAATTATGGCGAGTTATCCGGATATGACAGAAGAAGACATTATAGCAACCGTAAACAGCTATGGTAATACTCCCTCAGAAATATTGTCGTATCTGAGTAATGATGAAAATGGAGAGTTTTCCCCGGAGTACATATACCAAGTTACCAGCTATTTGAATGCCAAAGCTCAGTATGACGGAGTAATAGATAATGTACGTGACGGCATGGAAGGTGAGATTGAAAGCCAGGTAGATTATATCACAAAGAATACACATTCTGATGGTAATATATATAATGCAACTTTGAAAGTGGATGACAGGCGTGTATATGTAACTGGTGGAAACATTGTCATGGGAGAGGATGGAGTTGTTGATCATCAACAATCTGACAAAAGCATTGTCATTCGTGATGCGCAGACCGGTAAACTGGAAATGATTGACGTGCATGATATTCAGAACATGCAGCCGGGAGTCAATGCGGAACAACATAAGACTCAAATAGCAGAGCAGATAAAACAGGATTATGTTGATAAGGCTGCTGCTGAAATTAATGGTGTGCTTCCCTTTAATCCAGGTGATACTTATAATATACTAAATGCAGAAACGGGTGCCAGGGAAGAACTGGTAGTCCAGCAAGTAGAAGGTGACTTAGTGACAGTAACCGGTGTTGATGGCAAAGAGGTACAAACTACTAAAGAAGAAGTTCAGACTCTTGTTGACCGGGAAAGAATGCTACGATTTAAAGAACAGTATCAGAAGGAAACTCTTTCCCGGCCAACAGGAAAGAAAATACTTGATGATGGCAGAATTATTTCTGCTACCTCAGCCAATGAATCGGAAGTATCCTTTGATATTTTGGATCAGACTGGTAATATTGTTGATAGTGATATAATGCCTCGTGATGAATATGATTCTCTGCGTGAAATCGAGTCGGGAACAGAAGAGGAACTGGGAGATGATGGTCTTCCTGTAGAGACAGATGAGCCTTTGTCTGAAAATCCTATTATTCCTGAGCAAGATATAATAGAAGAGAATAGTGCAAATGAAAATAATATGCAGGCTCTGGCCGGATTACCACAAGAGACGGAAGCAATGCCGGTACAGGAAGAGGTGGCTCTGGGAACGCAAGAAAATGCGGTATCGACACAAAAAGGAATGGATGAAGCTCCTGTGATTCCTGTTGATGAAAAAGGAAATCTTCAATACCATAAGGTACCGATTGAAATGACTATTGATGATATTACTTCTCCGGTAGAAATGGATGGTGAAGTTTATAATCCTACAGAAGAAGAGGTTACTGGAATTATAACAGCTAATAAAGGTGAGGCTATTAAACTTTATGAGAAATTAAATAGTAAGCCTCCCAAAATAGGAGCAAACAAAACAAAATACTTTGCAGAGAAGAAACAATGGAATGAACAGGTTGCTGATGCGAAGAAACAAGTTGATTACTGGAATGAAGTTGAAGCACATGTGAAAACTCTTTATGAGAAACCGGGTGATACCACGGCTAATGAAATTAAGGCCATGGGTGAACCTATGAATGGCGAAGAACTAGCGGCTATGATGTTGGGAGCCGGTAAACTGCCTCTTTTGCATGGTGAATATAAACGTGAGACAGGTTTTGGCAATATGGATGCTAAAAATATGTTTGGTTTGTTTGCTTCTAAAGAGAAAGGTGGAATGACTATCGAGCAGGCGGGAGAACAACTGATGCTTGCAGACCTGGAAGCTGGAACCAATTTCTTTGATCAAAATGATCCGAATGCAGGGCGGAATGCAATTATTGATGTGCTGTCATCTGCCCGTACCCGTAGCGGACTGATTAATTACATAAAGAGTAATAGGGAAGCCATGGCGGAACGCGAACGGCAGGCGGAAGCTGAGGCTGACGAATTGGCGAAAGAGCAGTGGTATCAAGATAATTATCATATGACACCGGAAGAGTATGAGCTTTGGGACCAAGGAGAATTATTCGCTGAATCAAATGTGATTTCAGATGAGGAATACCAAGAATTTATGTCTAACTTTGTGGATGAAATACTAAATGAACAGGAAAATGACAGAAGAACATCGCAAGAAAGTGGAAGCAGCATTGCAGAAAGTGAAAGCAATGAGCAAGAAGGAGTATCTGGAGTACGCGAACCAGGCAGCTCAGTTCTGCAAGGAGAAGAATCTGTTTCAGCCGGGACAATTGGAAGAACTGAAGAAGAATCCGGCCAAGTTGATGCAAACAGTGGTACTGAACATGACACTTTACAAAGTAGCCCATCCGGAAGAGAATTAATATCGCCTTCCCGTAATCAGGAAAGCGTTCCTGACACTTATGTCCCTTCCCGAATGGAAGGAGAATCGTTGTTAGATTATGCCGGTCGTGTTAATGATGCCCACGCATTGCATAAGGAAGAGCAAAAAGTAGACACTAATCCTACAGATGCTCAGAAAGAAGCTGGAAATTATAAGAAAGGCCATATAAAGATAGATGGATTTGATATAACGATTGAAAATCCGAGAGGTAGCGAACGCAGTGGCGTGGATGCTGGCGGTAATGCATGGAGTGTTACCATGAACAATACTTATGGCTATATCAGAGGAACAGAAGGTGTAGATGGTGATCATATAGATGTGTTCCTGGGAGATTCCGGTAATGGCGTATATGTTGTGGATCAAGTGAATGAAGATGGTTCCTTCGATGAACATAAAGTCATGTACGGTTTCGCATCAATGGATGAGGCGAAAGAAGCGTATTTGTCTAATTATTCTTCGGGATGGAAAGGACTTGGAAATATCACTGGCGTATCTAAGGAAACATTTAAAGAATGGATTGATTCTTCTCATCGTAAAACAAAACCATTTGCTGAATACAAAATAGTACAGGAACATGTAAATCTTAAGTCCGGTAAGACTGCCTTAGACGAGGAAGATGCTGTTTATCGTTTCCGTGAAGAAAAGTCTATATCAGAAGAGCAAAGTATCATTGAACATGCAAAAGCTAATGGAACATATTTAAAAGCTCCAAATGGTAAGCCAAGTGAACTTAATGAAAAGCAGTGGGTACAGGTACGTACTCAGGCATTCAAAAATTGGTTTGGAGATTGGGAAAACAATGCAGGTGAATCTTCTAAGATTATTGATGATAATGGTGAGCCATTAGTCGTATTCCATGGGACACCATTACGAAGAGAGCAAATAACACCTAATCGTGGATGGCAAAAAGACGGAATAACTTATGTATCCCAAGAGGCACCTTTTCATACTTTTATGGGCGGTGAATATAGTGGTATGATATTTACGAGTGTGGATGCAGTGAAAGCACAAAGTATTGCAGAAAAGCGTGCAATGTCAATTCCTGATGATGAGAATGGAAAAGAGCAATGGACTGAAGAAGGATATGTTTATGATTTGTTTGCCAACATTAGAAAACCATTTTCATTATCTTCGGACTACGAATCGGTTTTAGCTTTATTTGATGGTAGAATTCCTACACTAAGTTTTATTGGTGGGAAGGGAGAAATAGTGTCATTGGATGAAGCAAAGTCAATTTTAAATAGTCAGAATAGCTGGTTGGTTACAGAGACACCAGAATTTGTGAAGAAAATCCAAGAGTTAGGATATGACGGTCTAATAGGAATGGATGAAGGTGTTAAGTATGTTGCCTGCTTTGTGCCTAACCAGTTGAAGGATGCATATGATAATACAGGTGCGTTTTCTTCTCAGAATGATGATATCCGCTTTCGTGAGGTGAAAGAAAAGGATGGGAGCAAGTCTCTTGTGGGACTGCATAATATCAGCGGAGATAAGTTGAGGAAAGCGTTGAAACTTGGCGGCTTTGCTAATCCGAGCGCAGCGGTGATTGATATAGATAAACAGTCACATGAAGGATATGGTGAGATTTCATTGGTTTTACCTTCTTCCATGGTAGCGAAGAGCACAGGGCGCAATGCCGGTACATTTAGTGGCGACGCCTGGACTCCTACTTATCCGCAGATAGAAAGGCAGTTTAACGATGAAGGTGGTAAACGTGTCTATGATGACATATCTAAATTGCCGAAAGAGATGCAATCGGATGTGCGTTCTGCATGGAACGGTTATATGGAAGGACGTGACGCTAACGCGCTTGCTTATCAGTTTCTATATGAGAAGGGCGAAGCGCCTGAACTTAGAAAAATAGAGCCAGTATTTTCTGAGGACATTCGGAAGAAGATAACAGAGGTAGATGCGATTGATGATTACGATGAACGCAATGCTGCCATTCTGAAGGCATATATAGATGAAAAATTCGACGGGGACAGGACTAAGTTTGAAGAGTATATAGAAACAAGAAAACGCGTATTACAGCAAAAGATAGATGAGAACCCTACTCAGAAAGGATTTGTCTATAGGAGAGCGGTAGAAAACCTTAAAGATATAGAGGAAAATGGATATGAGTATAATTCCGTCAAAGGGTTCTATGATGAAGTAATGTCGGATATACGTAAATCCGGTGGCATTGACACTTATCAGACTGTGCGGGATGTTCAGGAAAAAATCAGTCAGTCGGCAGAGTTAAGTAAAGAGTATGATGAATGGAAAGAGAACCTTGCGGATAAGTATGGCATTAAAGAGGTTCTCTTTAAGGGTTATACTCCAAGTGGGAACAGGGTTTATCTTCCACATACTTTGGAAAATGTGTCTAAAATGATGAGACAACAAGGTTTGGCGGGTGCGACAGGCTGGGGCGGGTCATTCTCCAAGTTCGCGGCAGGACTGATGAAACCTGTTGGTACATTGAACGGAATTCGTCAGCAGAAAGGAAAGTTGACCACTAACCATGAAGAAATAGAAGCGTTCAGGGAGAAATGGGAAAAGGTTTATTTCGATTTGGGACTCAAACTCAATCCGGATGCAAGTGCTTTTGATGATACCGGGTTGTATCGTGTAGAGGAAATTGCCACCAAACCCAATTCCCGAAGTTTTGCGAAACGTGAGTATGGAGTGGAGTTGTCTGATGAAGATGTACGGCAGTTGTCTGATATGGTGGCTGCTATCAGAAATGAGTATCCTGCTATGTACTTTGAAACAAAATTCGAACGTCCGGTCTATCTGAATGAGTTTGCGGCTGCTGTGGTTCCTGACAATGCGAGTGAAGATCTTGTGGATGCCATGAATGGGGCTGGAATAAAAGTGTTTACCTATAAAGCGGGGGATGAAACATCAAGAAATGAAGCTGTAGAGAATGCGTCACATATTAATGGTGTGAGATTCCGAGAGGATTCTATGAAGACATATCATGGAAGCGGTGCGGAGTTTGATAAGTTTAATTTGTCACATTCCGGTGAGGGTGAAGGCGAAAGCATGATTGGAAAAGGAATATACACGACCCGGGACAAACGCATAGCCGAGGAATATGCCGGCGTAGCTGGTAATAGGGAAATAGCTGGCAGAAAGCATCTGTATGAGGTTGAGATTCCCGCTGACAACGGTGGGAACTATTTGGACTATGACAAAGTGTACGATGCCGCGGAGATGTCTGAAATAGCCGGACGGTTGCATGATGCAGGTGTGGACGTGGACTTTGGCAGGTATTTTCATGACGGAAAGGCTAACGGGATGAATCTGTATATGGCGATGGCATGGAATATGCCGGAAGGTGTGGATGTGAACCGTGTTTTGAGTGATGCCGGTTATGTGGGGTACAAATATAGTACCCGGCATGACTTGGGAGGAAAGGAGAAGCGTTTTCCGAAGAAGAGCTATGTGGTATTTGATGAGAGCCATGCTACTATAACCGGACATGAGCAGATTGTGTCTGAGATTGAAAAGATATCCGATACTCTCCATACGCCTGTGAAAATAGTCCGTGGCTTGGACGAATTGCCGGAAGGTGCGGTGCGCAAGGCTATCGAGAAAGGTCGGAATGTGAAGGGATGGTTTGACACTAAAACCGGTGAGGTGGTAATATACTTGCCTAATGCCAAGGGAGAAGAGGACGCAAAGGCTACGTTCCTTCATGAGATAGTGGGTCATAAGGGATTACGTGCGTTGTTTGGAGAAAAGTCGTATGATGATGAGATGGTCAGAATATACGGTCAATTACCTGTTGAAGTAAGAAAGAAAGTAGCTGATGGTGCCATACGTGAATATGGTGGTGATATAGCCATTGCCATGGATGAATTTCTTGCAGAGCAAGCAGAAAGGAATGAGATTCCTTCATGGTGGGATAAGGTTGTCTCATCGTTCAGAGATTTTCTTCGGAAGATGGGAATATCACTGGAGTTATCAGATAATGATGTCAGGTATCTGCTTTGGAGAAGCCGGAAGAATCTGGAACGGAATAATCCGTTAGAGATTGCCGCTGATGTAGATATGAGAAATAGACTTGGAATTGGTGAACCTGGAACTCGTGCTGAGCGATTCCGTGAAACTACAGATACCAACGGAGAAGATATGTTTGCTGAACTTCCGGATGAGAATCCGGTGCCGAATCCGTCTTTGCTAGATGCGTACAAGAAAAGGATATTTGAGTTAAATGCCCGTATTTCTTCCTTGGAACGTAAGATTGATTCTCATATAACTGCTGAAGAGTTGTCTAATGAAGTTATTGAAGAAATTAAAAAGGAGATTGGTTCGGATATAATCAGTGAGATAGGGAAGGGGGAACTCAGTTCGCTTTTGCTTCAGGTGAAAAACGCGAAAACGAAGAAATCCCTTGAAAAGATTTTTATGAATGTAAAGAGGATTGCCTTGTCCGCCCAAAGCCGTAAACTGCAACGTATGATGGATAAGATGCTATCTCTGAAGGTGCAAGATGTAAATGGCAAAAATATGTCTATTGCAAAGAATGTCGATGATAGTACAAGACGTATTTTCTCATTCATTCGAGGTAAGTTATCTGATATAAAAAAATCTGGATTGGAAGATGATATTTTATATCTCAAAAGGGATAACAGGAAGCAACAGGAAGAAATAAGGCGTTTGGAAAGAACCATTCGGGATGCTAGTGATATTTCCGTTAAAGATGAGGCTTTGGCCGCTATTGAACAATCAAGAAGGATTATCGAAGAGAATAAGGGGCGTATTCAGGAACTTCGGGATGAAAAGGATGAGCTTGAAAAGCAAATAGCTGCTTCTAGTGATATTGATGTGGAAAAAGAAATGTCCGCTCTGAATGAGAAGATGGACAGGGCAGCCCAAGGGGAAACAGTATGGACTCAGGGAGATAGTGAACGAATGGCGGCTTTGAATATCATTAGCGGACAAATAATGAATAAGAGCCATGATTTTGAAATACAGTCCATAGAATTGGATATTCAGCAGAGGCTTCTGAATAATTCTAATTTATATAAGGATAGGATGAAGGAACCTTCGGAAAACAAACGGCGCCAAATAAACAATATTATCAATGAGAATAGACGTCAGGTAGTAGCCCTGGAAAGGTTGATTAATGATACGAGGGCTATGCAGGTGAAGCAGCTTCAAATGACCATTGAACAACTGGAAGAATTAATCTCTAACGGTAAAAACAGTCTTCTACGTCGAACAGAAGAGGAAGTTAAGAGAAAATGCCGGCTTATTGGTAAGGCCATCGAAACTGTAGATGGCAAACCAATAGACATATATGATAAGAAATCAACAGAAGAAGGTGTGTTGAAGAAATTTTTCTCAGCTCCTTTAGGAAGTTTCGAGTATATGTGTAAGCGAGTGAATACAAAAACGCTGGGCAAGGATGGTTTTTTATATAAATACTTTGTTGCCGGTAAAGATGGAGTGATGAAAGCGTATGATACTTATGTCCTTGGCATGGAAGAGTTACGTGACCGTCTTGATAATAAATCAAAAGAGATATTTGGGAAAAAGTACGATGAAGTCTGGACATTGAGTGATAAGACTGTAAACAGTTCCGGTGTTCATATCGTCGATATTAAAAGTAAAATAGACGGTGGGTACGGAGTGAAATACGAAATCCCATTAAGCAAGGGGCAGGCTATGTATATATATCAGGTCTGGAAAATGAATGATGGTCGTACGAAATTGGAGATGCAAGGTTTTGACGAAGAATCTATCGTTGAGATAAGAGACTTCATCGGCAATGATTATATCAAATTTGCAGACTGGATACAGGAAGAACTTTTGCCGGAACTCCGCGAAAGATATAATGCGAAGTATCTTGATATGTATGGAACATCTTTAGCGGATATCAAAGATTATGTTCCTCTTCGGATAGTGAAGAAGTCTACCCGGCAGGAAAGTGACTTGTCTGAAGATAAAGAGCGTAGAAAGACATTGGAAGAACGTGCCGGCAGCTTGATAAAACGTGTAGTAAATACGCGGCCCGTTGATATAACAATGAATGCATTCGATGTCTTGTTTGACCATGGCAGACAAATGGAAGAATGGAATGCTTATGCACGTGTCCGCAGAGATTTGGATGCAGTACTAAGCAATACAACTTTCAGAAATCAGTTGGATGCAAATTCAAGAGGCAGTTTTCATAATTTCTACGATGCGGCAGCGGTGGCGACCAAAACCTATCATCCGGATCAGAACAAGTTTATGGATGAAGTTTTGGGTAAGTTATCCAAGGGCATAGTTGGTGGAAATATAGCATGGAGACTTAGTACCGCTTTAAAACAGGTGCTTTCCGCACCAGCTTTCTGGGGATACTCTCAAAGTCCGATATATATGAAGTCATTGCTTGTTAATGCCGCGAAGATGCCTGTAACCTTTAAATGGTGTATGGAGAGTATTCCATCATTCAGGGAAAGAGTATTCCAGGGTACGGCAGGTAATGAGAAGCTGGAAGAGGGAAGTATCAGTAAGTATCTTGATAAATATATCGAGACCGGTATGATTCCTAACAAGCTGGTGGATGCTGTCACTTGTTCTATAGGAGCCAAATCTATCTATGACTATAGATATGGACAGTTGGTAAAACAGGGACTTGCTGAGGATGAGGCGCGTAATCAGGCATTGATGGATGCTGATATTTATTATAATCAAACACAGCAATCTTCTCATCCGGCATTTCTTTCCCCAATGCAGATGAGCCGTTCAATAATGGACAGGATGATAACTACCTATCAGAATTCTAATATCGGTTATGTTAGAAAAGTATTGGCTGCTTATTATGATCTGACGCGCTCCTTGAAATGGAAAGAACTTCAAAAGAATTATACAGATATGTATGTGCAAGAAGGTATGAATGAAGATGAGGCTTCCAGTAAGGCATACAGGAAGCTGCTGAATGAGAATAGGAAAACAGCTTTCGAGGCCGTTTTGTTTGCCTGGGGAATGAACCTGTTATGGAATATTGGCAGCAAAGGCCTGCTTGGCTTTTTTGTAGGAGATGGGGATGATGACGATAATGATTTGGCTAAAGGAATATCTTTCTTCCTTACCTCTCCGATAAAAGGTATGCCAGGCGGTAATTTACTGGAGTCAATAGCCAGTGGATATGGCATGAATCCTCTTCTTGTTTATGATGAACTTGACAAGTTTATGAAGGAAGTCAAATTTGCTGTTGATGAATATGGTTTGATTAGTCCGGAGATTACTTTCAGTACAATGGAAAAAGTCTCAAGGTACGGTGGCGTGGACTTGGAAGTTCTTGGTAACATCTATCTAGGGGTTGAAGGATTGGTTCGTGATGGGGCATTAAGTGATGATAAGATGATAGACTTCATGTATATGCTTAATTCACCCAAGAGTAACCGGGCTGCTGTGGCGAAAGAACTGTATAAGGATGAATCGGTAGCAAGTTTTGCTGAGAAGGTTGCTAGGGCAAATAAATACATATCCAAACATGATTCATGGGAAGGATGGGTGCCGGGAACCAAGGATTTGACCAAACGTAGAAAAAAGGATATTGAAAAGGAGTATGAACGTTTTCACATGACGGACGATGAAAAGAAGTCCGACGATGAAAAGAAGATTGCCGATAAACATCGTCGGAAACTGAAAGAGTTGGATGATGACCCGTTTGCATTGGCTGATTATATTGATAGTCACAAAGAAGAGCATAAGATATACCGTAAGTATTATTAATCACTTCCCCGCTATGATGGCGGGGAGTTTTCATTTTACACTGTTAATACATAAAATAGCCGGTTACGGTTCGATTGGTAGATTTGTCCAAAAACATAGCTATGGCAAAAAAGAGAAAACTTGTACCTTTATCAAGGCTGACAAATAAAGAACTGGATTCAGTAGCTGTTGAGAAACGGCACTATGAAGACAGGAGAGCTTTTGATGTATTGTTGCAGGCGCAACAGTATTGGAATAACCTTAGTAATTTCCGACGTGAGAGAGAACGGAATAAAAACTACACATTTGGCAAACAGTGGTCTGATATGGTTACTGTGGATGGTCAAACGATGACTGAGGAAGCATATATCCAGTCACAAGGGAGTATTCCTCTAAAGAATAACCTTATCCGTCGCTTAGTCCGGAACGTTCTTGGTGTGTATCGCAGCCAAAGCAAAGAACCGACTTGTGTTGCCCGTGACCGGGATGAGCAGCGTTTAGGTGAAACGATGAGCACCATCCTGCAATACAACTGGCAACTGAATCGGATGCAGGAAGTTAATTCAAGGACATTTGAAGACTTCTTAATAGGCGGAATGATTGTACATCGCAAATGGTGGGGATGGAATAATGATAAATGTGATTGCTGGACTGATTATGTCAATCCCAATAATTTCTTTGTTGACAATGCCATGCGTGACTTCCGTGGATGGGATTGTTCTTTTATAGGTGAAATACATGACTTATCCTTTGAGAAAGTATGTCAGACGTTTGCTGATACTCCGGCAGATGTCGCGCGTCTGAAAGAGATATATCATGATGCCCGAAATAAGAAATATGTAATTGCCAACTGCCAGCAGTTTGGCCAGTCTTCCTTGAAGAATATAGATTTTATGTGCCCTTATGATACGACAATGTGTCGTGTTATAGAAATATGGAGAAAAGAGAGTAAACCGAGGTATCGTTGCCATGATTATCTGAATGGGGATTATTATAAAATAGATATTGAGGATTACCATCAAATGGTCGAAACAATCAATGAAGAACGAGTTCAGGAAGGTTTGGCGGCAGGTATGGAACGTGAAGATATTCCTCTGATTAAAGCAGAGTGGTTTATGGATGACTACTGGTACTTTTATTTTCTTACTCCTTTCGGGCAGATTCTTCAAGAGGGAGAAACACCGTTTGAACATAAAAGTCATCCATATGTCTTTAAAATCTATCCTTTCATTGATGGCGAACCCCATTCATTTGTTAGTGATGTTATTGACCAGCAGCGGTACGTGAACCGACTGATAACATTGTATGACTGGATAATGCGTGCCTCTGCTAAAGGCGTATTGTTATTTCCAGAAGAATGTCTGCCGGGAGATAAATGTATGGAAGATATTGCGGAAGAATGGGCGCGCTTTAATGGAGTCATTGCGATAAAAGCCAAACCGGGTGTTGAAATGCCTAAACAAGTTAGCAATAATGCAACCAATATTGGTATCCACGAATTATTAAATATACAGCTACAGTTTTTTGAAGATATATCCGGTGTAAGTGGCGCGTTGCAAGGTAAGCCCGGATATGCAGGAACGAGTGGAAGTAAATACGCACAGGAAGCACAGAATGCAACGACGTCATTGCTGGATTTATTGGATTCTTTCTCTATGTTTATCATTGACAGTGCTTATAAGGATGTAAAGAATATACAGCAGTTTTACGATTCCAAACGTGTGTTTAATATAGCCGGAAAAACAGGTACCCAAATTGAATATGATCCTAAGAAGGTAAGAGATGTGGAGTTTGACTTGTCTATAACTGAAAGTGCCAATTCTCCTGCATACAGAACATTGGCGAATGACCTCCTAATGGAAATTTGGAGAGCCGGACAGATTTCACTGGAACAATTACTCAAACATGGTGATTTTCCATTCGCCGATGATTTGCTACAAAGCGTTCAAAGTCAACAGGAGCAAATACAAAACGGGCAGATACCAGGTGCTTTGTCACCCGAACTGAAAGCACAGGTACAGCAAGGTGCAAATATGCAGGCTGTAAATATGGCTAGCCAGGCAATAAAACCTGCTGCATAATAAATGCTCCATTGTCGTAGAATGGAGCATTTATGAGAAGCGGCTATTACGCCGCTTTCTTTTTGTTTGTCTGCTTCCGCTGCTGTGCTTTGTCTTTCTTGGCCAATGCTTTCAAATAGGAAAAATATTGCTCTCTTTTTCTGGTCAGGTATTCTTTGGTGATGAAACCGTCACCGTTTTTGTAAGGTGTGAAATAAAAACATTCACGGATCATGTCGTTCACGTTAGCTTGCCGGGAAATGTAGCCTTTCTGTTTGAGCTTTCTGAAAACTCTCCTGTCGGTTACAACCAAGTCTTTTCCATTACCTGCTATTACATAATAGCGCTCTCCGGTTCTTTCGTGTTCTGAATCAGCTTTTTTAATAGCATAATACCAGCGTGTGTAAGCTACAAGTTTTTTGAAGATGTTCATAATTCAATGATTTTACGTTTTACAAATAATATTATAATCTCTATATGGTAGCCGCTGTTTGCGGTTTTTTTCGTTTATAGGATGATGTACGCCTTGGCCGTCTGATTATTCTTGGTGTATCCATTTCACGATAACAGATATAAAGCCCTATGGCTCGTGTCATTAATAAGTCATCATGTTTACCAATGATTGCACCAAATGCTCCATTAGGTTTTCTTTCATAAGTCAGATATTCATCCAGGCACCGTTTGTCCCGTTCAACATAAAGTCCTTCGCGTATTACCATGACTAGCATGGAGATGATCATTGGTTTGGTTTGTACATTGGTATGGAATCCGTATTTGACAGGAACCCCTTCGCGTATCTCTTCTTCTGATCTCCGGCGTGCATAAAGGTTATCATATACATCCTTAATCTGATTGAGGATGAATGATGTCTGGTCACCGTCTACCTGTCTTTCCTTGTCTTTGGTTTCGAGGGTGTTTGATTCAATAACCAGTAGTGCATTATCATAGAATTTGGCGATTTGTGCTGCTTTCCATGCCAGTAAGTCATGGTCTATGTGTCCATACCATTGTGCTACAATAATTGGTTTTCCACCATTTTCCATCATCCATGCGCGGTCATATACGGCAATTACAGACCAGTCAGCCTTGTTGGAGCGGCCGCCAATATCGACAACAACAAGGTATCTGTTTGTAATATACTCTTCATCATCAATCTCAGGGAGTGCCCATATCCATAATAATCCTTGCTTGTCTTCTGAGAATCTAAGATCTTTTAGCGCATCTTTGCCACTAATGGAATCCCCGTAAATATCACCGATATATTTGGGGGCTTTACATCCTTTCTTAAAGTTCTCTACTTTGTATTCATCAAAGACTTTGGCACCTGAATGTTTGAATGCTTCTACGTCATCAGATGGATATTCGGCAGCCATATCAGCATGGTCATTGTATTTTTTCCGTTCAATGATATACCAGGATATGGCTTCAAATGTAGCTCCCATATTCCATAATTTCCAGTAGTATTGACCAGATTCGGAACGGTTGTCCGGTGAATTGGCATTGTTACGATTTACCCAGAGCCAAGTCGCAAGTTTTTCATAATCATCTACCGGGAGAGAGTAACGTTCTATTTCAAACCATGCGACAAATAATGAATCAAACTGGCTTTTTCCGTTCTTGGCGGCATCATATTCTTCCTGGAAGAAGTTTCCTGTGCCGTTTGCTGTTGATTCATAAACAATCAATGTTAATGGTTTAAGTGATGTGCCGGCACAAGCGGATCGGATAATTGCTTGCGGTGTTTTCCCCTCTGTCTTTTTCCAGAAAGCAACTTCGGTGCAGTGTACAAGTGCCGAGTCGCCACCGCGTGCAGAATCAGGTCGTTCGGCAGAGCCTATCTTTATCTTGCAATTTCGTTGGGGGATATAGTTAATGTTTTGGGTGCCATTCACACCTACCTGTTTTGACTCTTTCTCATTGTAAGCATCTCCTTCGTCATGAAGCATCCAAAGAGGATAAGCATCAATTAACTTGTCGAACATTCCTTTTACTTCGGCAGATGCATCCTTTACATGTGCTACAATATTAGAGTTCCATCCAGTGATATGTATGAGCTGCAACCAAGCCATGTATATTTGTGTGGCCGTTGAGCCACCCCATTGGCGGGCTTTCAGGAGTATCAGGCGTATCGGTTTTCCTGCGGTACGCATTTGTTCCAGTTTCTCTATCAACTTGCGTTGAGGACGGTTGAGACGGAATGGTATGTCGTCTCCACCATCTTTGTTCTTTATCTTGGCAAATGTATATGCCCAAAAAGGAAAGTCGTATTTACAGCGTATGCGTATAAACTGACGAATTACTTTTTCTCTGTCATCTATGGATATTTCTTCATCATTGTCTTCATCATCATACAGGGATTGTATGAAGCCACTTATTCCATTATTCTCTATGAGTTGATGAACCAAAGGGACTTTCATCATATCTTTGGGAAGCCACATGTCTTTGATTGGAAAATCGTCCATATGAACTTTAGTCCGTTCAAGAAATGAGCCTTCTCCGGTTACAGGATTAAATATACGATGAATATCCTTGTTTCTTCGGAGATTCTCTTCAATGAGTTGTCTAATCTCCGGTTTCATACTTTACAGGTTTATTAAGCCATCCTACGATAAAGCCAATGCAGTAGCAATATAAATGAAGCCGGGCAGCGGTTCCAGGAAAGAGAAAGCCTATGAATATAAAAACTAATATCCAGCAATGGTATAGCTTTGTATGAAGTACTTGATACCAAATGATTCCCATGAGAGAGAAGCACATGCCGGACAAACCGACAGTGGGGATATCTCCATAGAAAAAGGGGGATGCTGATATAAGATATGCGGTAACCAAATGCCATATTCGTATCTTGTATGTAGTTGTGATACCCCAAAGATTCCACATGTTGATTAATAGATGCCAGATAGATATATGGAGAAATTGATATGTGAAGCGGGCATACCAATTCATTCCTTCATACATTCCGAACGTGGAAGGTGATGCACCGGATATATACAATATAGCGGTTGCTATAGTTAATAAAAGAGGTGCTGTAATTTCTTTTTTCGTTCTTCTAACCATTTTTTCTTTATTCGGCAAATAATAATCTTGGCACTTTCCGGTGTAAGGTAGAATTTGGGTGCAGGAGTATTGACTACCTCACATACCAAATCATTCAGTGAACGTTTGGGGTTGGCAGTCCGGAGCTTTTTTACCCGATGGAATATCTCGTTGAACATCTCGATTTTCATGGGTTTCATCCCGTTGATAGATTCACCACGAAACATTTTCCCAATGATGATAGCAGCTCTTGATTCACTGACCCAAAAGCGGGTGGAAGAGGTGTTTACAGTCTTTGAGAGCACATCAGGAAGGTGTATCTTATTGCAGCTTTCCAACTGATCACGGTATGCTTTCATAAGTTCCCTGTCTCTTTGTTCGGCGTATTCAAAATCGCATCCTTTAGTTTTCATGTCCCTTATATATCAATCGGTTATCTCTGATGTTCCCTTACAAATTTACTAAAAGGCGGTTAATAGATAAAGTTTTTAGGTGGAACCGGGTAAGTACATTTGCGTATGTGTAATTCATTTTAGTACCGAATAATATGGAAAATGTTGAAGAACAGAAAGTTAAAAGTAAAAGAGATTCCCTTTTAGAACGTCTGAGAGGTAAATATCCTGATATGCCGCTTGCCGACGATGAAGAATTGTACGGCAGAATTAACGATGATTACGATGAATTGGAAAATGGCATTAACGGTTATAAAAAGCGTGAGGAAGAGCTTTCTAATATGTTCGCTGCCGATCCACGTTCTGCTTCATTTCTGACTAGCTGGAGAAAAGGCGGTGACCCGACTATAGAACTTGTACGTCAGTTTGGTAGTGAGATAAAAGACGCTCTTGATGATCCGGAGAAGATGGAAGCCATTGCTGAAGCTAATAAGGAATATGTGGAAAGAGTGGCAAAATCAAAGGAACTGGATGAGCAATATGAGAAGAATCTGAGCCAGTCTCTTTCTGATTTGGAAACATATCAAAAGGAAAAAGGCTTTAGCGATGAAGAAATAGACAAAGGAATGGAAATTCTTTCTTCCATTGCCAGTGATTTCATTTTGGGCAAGATTACCCCGGAAACATTGGAGATGGTTTTCGCTGCATTAAACCATGATGCTGATGTCGAACAGGCGGCTATTGAAGCGGAGACAAGAGGTAAAAATACTAAGATTGAAGAGAAACTTCGTAAGGAAAAGCCACAAAATGGAATGCCGGCAAATCTAAGCGGAAAGAACAATTCGCCTAAAGTACCGCAAAAGAAACAAGACTTAGGGGTTTTGGACAGATATGATGACAATAATGCAAATATCTACGAGCGTGGTGGTGAGAGACGGTATTCAAGATAATACAAATGAATTAACTGATTATTAATCAAATAATTAATTGAATTAAAAATGAAAAGTAACTTTAAATTTCTTGTAGGCTTGATGCTTACATTGGTCGCACTTTTTACAGGTGCACCTGGTCATGTGATGATGGCTGATGCCACAAATCTTCCAGATGCTGGTGTTACGGCTTCCGGGGATGGAAATAGTGGCTCCCCTGGTGGTATAGCTACTGAGACACAAGGTCGAGAGGATGGTGATGCTGAACTATATACGAAGGATATTGATAAGCGTATTATCAAGATCCGCCCGATGGCTACGCCTATTGATCAGATTTCACGTTATGCAAAAGCACAGTCTTCTGATTCGTTCGAAGTAAAGTACTATTCTGTTGGTACACGCCCTATTAAGACTACGTTGAAAGCAGATATAGCTAAACAGATTTCAGGTGCCAGTGTGAAACTGGAAGTGGATGATCCTGCCATGTTTACATTAGATGATACTATTCGTGTCGTAGGAGTACCGGGATATGATGAAAAAGGTGCAGATATAACAGAACAGGATTTGGTATTATGTGTATGTGGGCGTGATCAAAGTACTAGCATGCCTATTGTTTTTGCAGTGAATGGGGTAGCAGATGGTAATAAGCAAACTATTTGGTTGCCGGCTATTGCCAAGGGGGTTACTCTTGTAAGAATGGGAAAGGCTTGTGGAGAGCTGGATGTACAGACGGGACGATTCAACAATATTCCTACTGCTGAGATGCAATATTGCCAGAACTTTATGATTCAGGTAGAGCAGTCTACATTTGATAAAATTGCTGCAAAAGAAATAGATTGGGGATTTAGCGATATAGAAGAAGATGGTATTTATGATATGAGGCTGGCACAGGAAAATACATTCTTGTTTGGTGTTAAGAGAGCAATCAAACACGTTACAAAGGATGGTATGATTACTTGGTTTACTGGTGGCATCTGGTGGATGGCCGGTAAGGATATTGAAGTGGGAGAATGGAATGCAGAGAAGCAATGTGCCGAAATTTCTGACGAAAACCTGGTAGATATTACGAAGGATCTATTTGTAGGGACAGGAATAGGTAATAAGCGAAAGATTCTGTTGTGTGGAAGCGATATGTTATCTGCCTTTTCTAAGATTAAGAGTGAGAAGTTCCGCCTGAAAGATACTGTTGAAGTATGGAATCTAAAATTTAAGAGCTGGGATACGGATTTTGGAGAAGTACTTACTATTCATCATGAATTATTTGATGCTAATGGTATGAGTGATTGTGGGTTTGCCATGGATCCTGAGTATTTGACTAAAAAGACTCATGTATCTTGGAGCCGTAACATTCTTGATTTGAAGAAGGCTGGAGTACGTAACACTGATGCTGTTGTGATTCAAGAAGTAGCTTGTTTGTATTTACGTTATGCGAAAGCACATGCCCGCATGAAGCTTGCACAAGCTCCCGCTGCTTAATTAATAACATCAATAAAGGGAGCAACTTCATTACGGAGTGCTCCCTTTTTATTTAAATAATAACTTTATGGAAACAAAGACATATTATTCAAAATCAGATATTTCTATTAGTGTGTTAGTCGGTGAAAAAAGTGTTCATTTGAGTTTTACTCCTACTAGTGGCGGTGGTAGTATATTCATTACCAGTGATAAGAATATTCAGATTGCGATTGAGAAGCACCATAACTTTGGTCGTTTGTTTAAATTACGTCCGGAAGAGTTCTCAGAGAAGCCTGCTGAAAAAAAGAAGAAGGGCAAAGTGAATGAATCAACGGTAGATGAAACAGGTGCTGATAAAGATAATAACGAAGATGGTGAAACTGGTGCAGACGATGACACTAAAACTGTAATTACTGTTACATGCCCGGATGATGCGAAAGATTATTTAGCAGATACATTCGGGGTTAGTCGTACTACTATGAAAACTGTAAAGGCTATCAAGGCTATTGCAGAATCTAAAAATATCGAATTCTCCGGTATCTAACAGGGAAGATATGGAATACAATGTAAGCGAACTCGTGAAAGATGTGCGTATTGCCATTGACCAAAATGAGGTTGGGGACCAACTGATTAATGTTTTAGATATGGAAACTCTGACACTTGACCAGATTATAACTAACAAAATAGTGGATGCGGTCAGTTCCGTGGAAAAAAGTGCTCCTATTCATTTGCTGGATTCCGGTGAACCTTTTGCTAAGAACTTAGGCTGGAAACAAGCGGTCGGCATCGGCATGGGATATACTATTCTTCCAGATGATTTCATGCGTTTGCTTACTTTTCAAATGAGTGATTGGAGCCGTTCTGTCAATGAAGTAATAACCGAAGATTCTCCTTTGTATGCAATGCAATCATCCAGATATTCGGGAATAAAAGGTTGTCCACAGAAACCTGTTTGTGCACTTGTATTGTATCCGGTAGGACATGTTCTTGAGTTTTATTCATGTGTAGAGGGTAAAAATGTGTTTGTCAAACGAGCACGTTATTTACCCTATCCTTCCATACAAAACGATACAATCAGAATTTGTGAGAAATGTTATCGGTCGGTTGTGTACTATTTAGCAGGTCTTGTTTGCTCTTCCTATGGTGGTAAGGACCAGGCTGATTTATTATTTGGAATCTCAAAAGATTTATTAGTATGAGTGATTTAGGGACATTCGCATCCATACAGGAAGCATGGAAAAAATATCCAAATGGCGGTAAGGAAGGGGATACTTTAATAATAAAAGGTATAAAGTATTCTTGGGATAAATACAATATGGTTTGGAAAGCTAACGGGGAAGAATCATTTTCTGACGGATATCCAGTCAGTACTATTGAGGGGGATTTGTCTGTGATGAATGATCTTCGTGTTGGTGGAACTTTGCATGCTAATAGAATTCGAGGGGCTGATAGAGGGTTGATTCCTGATATTGATTCTCTCCCCAAGAATGTACAGGATGGTGATTGGTGTATTCTAGGAGATACAATACCGGGACCCATTTGGCGGGTAGTAAATGGCGTATGGGAAAATACTGGTGAAATTGGCGGAGTTGATCCTATTGATTTGGTAGGATATGCGACTACTAAAGAACTTAACGTGGTAAAAGAGACATTAGGTAGCTCTATTTCAGATATTATCAATGAAAAGGGGGCACCTAGTGGAACTGCACCATTAGATGAATATGGCAAAGTACCTTCACGTCATCTTCCCGGCTTTGTTGATGATGTCAAAGAGTTCTATGGTATCATTGAAGAAGATGTATCAATAGCACAAAGTACAGGCTTAATTGGGGATGTTGTTTACGTACATCCGGCAAGAAGGTTTGTCCTTCGAATTGTAGAAGATGATATTACAACTTTTTATGATGAATGGGATGAACGTGACTTGTATATGGTTAATTCTACTCCGATTACAGATAAAATTTATGTCGATGTTTCGGAAACAGAAGGTAATCATAAAAAAACATATCGTTGGTCAGGTTCTGATTTAGCTGTTATTGGAACTGATTTGACATTGGGTGAGACTTCTTCTACAGCTTTCTCTGGTGACCGTGGGAAAAAACTGGAAAATGAAATGGATAATATACCAAAAGATATTATTTCTCCTGACTCCTTATCTGTAAATCCTTTCGAAAATACAGTTGATGTTGAGTATAAGAAGTTCTCAAAAGAAAGTGGAAAGGAAACAAATGGTAGTTTCAATATACCTGCTGCTACAGAAGCTAAAGCGGGCGTAATGTCTGCTGAGGATAAAAAAACGCTCAAAACTCTAAAAGAAAGTGGTGGAAGCGGTGGTGGTTTCTATGATATGACCAAGCTTCATCCGTTAGAAGAAGGATATTACACTCTTGATACAGCCGTTTCTGCACTGAAAAATGCAGAATTGATTGATGATAAAAAGAGCGGTCTTATTATCACCTTTGAAATTTCTCCCGGAAAGTGGGAGGATTACCGTTTTTCAGGCACTGATATTTCCAGTTTTTTAGTTCCTGCCAGTTGGGAGCGTTACGGCGGTGGTGATTCTGTTAATGATATCATTGTAAACGGTGTCATGCAGGAAAAGGATGAGGAAGGTAATGTCAACCTTCATATTGAGCAGATTGAAGTGGATGAAAGCCTTGATGCGGATTCCACCAATGCCATACAGAACGGTTCTGTTGCTGCCAAATTCAATGAAATAGAAGCTAATACTCTTTTTGACGTTGAACCCGTCGTCGATGAAGAAAACAACTCTGTCAAGCTTATATTCAAAAACAAGTCCGGTGCCGAAATCACCAGTGCCGAATTTCAAGGGGGGACCAGTGGCGGTGGTGGCGGAGAGAGTGGTAACCTTACGAAGATTGTCCTTACTGCCAGCGTCAATCATTCCATAATCAAGGAAGGTGATGGTTCTGTCCTTACTTGGTTTTATGACCATCAATATTCATCCGGTGATGATAAGGGAGTGACTACCGGCCAAAAGGCTACCGTTGTTATCCAAGCGAAACGCGGTTCCCAGACTGTCTATTCCGAAACCATCCGTGATGTCTCAACTGGTACCTACACCCTTGACCTGAGCAAGTACCTGATGCTTGGAACTACCGAGATACTTGTCAAAGCCAGCACCATTGACCCTGAAACAGGCAAGACGCAGGCCAAACAATCCTTTACCAGTGTGAAGGTTATCACGCTGTCCCTCGCTTCAAGCTACAACGTATCTTCCGGCATGTCCGGCTATGGCGGTTCGGACATAATCACTATCCCCTATACTCTTTCCGGTACTGGTGAAAAGGTTGTTACCCTGTATGTTGACGGTGTACAGACCGATACCGCCACCGTTACCAAATCAGGAACGACCAATGGCAACTTTACCTTGCCTTCGGGTCTTTCTATCGGCCGCCATACGATTCAAATGGTTGCCGAGATGGAGCAGGAAAACCTGACTATCAGTTCAGAGAGTATTTATTTTGATATCAACAAGGTCGGGACCGATGAACCTTTTATCGGAACGAAACATATTTTCCAGGACGGTCGCATTTTTACTGGCGACCATCTTACGCCGACCTTGGAAGTAGGACAGTATGAAAAGCTTTCTTTTGACTTTGTGGCTTATGACCGGTTAAAGACTCCCGCTGACCTGAAAGTCTTCATCAATGGTGTGCAGACTCAGTCTGTCAGTGTGCCTCGCAAAACACAGGTATATACCAACCGTTTTACTGAACAGGGTACGTATGATATTGAATTCAGAAGTGGTAATACTACCTATCCTTTTCATGTTGATGTAACGAAGTCCGGCATTGATATTGCTGAAACCACTTCAGGTCTGCTTTTGAAACTGACCGCTTCCGGTCGTAGTAATTCAGAAGAGAATCCTGATACCTGGACGTACGGTGACATCACTACCAAGTTCGACGGTTTCAACTGGAGCTGGACCGGTGACTCTTTGAAACTGACAAACGGTGCTTCTATCGACATCGGATACCAGCCTTTCAAGACTGACGCCTTCAATAACGGCGGCACCTATGAAATAGAACTCGAATGCTCGAATGTAACCGACCGCAAGGGCATTATCCTTGAATGTATGAATGGCGGTGTCGGCTTTCAGATGTCTACGAACGAAGCGCGTATCTGTTCATCCGGGGGTACCGAGGTAAGCACCAAGTTCGCCAGTGACATGAACCTCAAGATTGCTTTTGTCATCGGTAAGAAGTCCGGTCATCGGCTGATGGAACTTTATGTCAACGGTAGCCGGTGCGGTTGCGTGCAATATGCTCCAACCGAGTCTCTTATTCAGGATACCCCAGCCAATATCCGTATCAGCAGTGATGCCGCGGATGTTGAGGTCAGGGGCCTTCGTGTCTATGACCGTGGGCTGACTGATGAAGAGGAATTCTCCAATTACGTTGTTGACCGTTCAACCTCTGACGAAATGGTCATTCTCTTTGAAAATAACGACGTTCTGAATGAGGAAGGTACCGATGTTGACATCGACAAGCTTCGTGCCAAGGGAAAGGCGGTAATGCGTATCGTGGGTGATGTAAACCTTGTCAATGCCACGAATAACAAGAAGTTCGAAGTTCCGGTTGATATTTATTTCTATTCGCCCTATGGCAAGGAATATGATTTCTATATCAAGGGAGCGGGCCTTCGCATTCAGGGAACTTCTTCCACGACATATCCCCGGAAGAACTATCGCCTATATTTCAGCCGTTCCGACAAATATAATACCGAGTTCTATATCAACGGTGTTCTCCAGCAGGATGCCGACGGCAACAACATATTCCTGTACTCGTTCAAACCGGGTGCCCGTCCTATTGATATTTTCTGCCTTAAAGCCGACTTTTCGGATTCTTCATCAACTCAGAATACGGGCGGTGTCCGTATCGTTAACGACATATGGAAACAATGCGGCTGGCTCACTCCACCACAGGCCGCCTATAAAGGCGAGTACGATGTCCGTATCGGTGTTGACGGCTTCCCTATGGATTTATTCTGCGCTCAAGAAGATGGCGGTGCGAATACCTACTTCGGCAAGTATAATTTCAATAACGAGAAATCCGACAGCGGTATCATTTATGGCTTTGAAGGCATAGAAGGTTTCAATGACACTGCCACCCTTAACGGTCAGCGTAACAAATGTATCTGTCTTGAGTTCCTGAACAACTCCCATCCTTTATGTCTTTTTGGTACTTCCAATATCACCGAAGAAGAATTTTCCGAGGGCCTTGAGTTCCGTTTTAAACCGGACCAGACCTGGGCGACTGCCGATGCGGAAGACAAAGCCGCCGTCCAACGGTTGTGGAGTTGGATTGACAGTTGTAAAGGCAATCATGTCAAGTTTCTGAATGAATACACGCAATATTTTGGTAATGACAGTCCGTTTGCTTGGTATCTGATAACCGACTATTTCCTAGGCGTTGATAATCGAGCCAAGAATATGATGCTTGCGACTTGGGACGGTCTTGTCTGGTACTTCCTGCCTTACGATATGGATACCATTCTTGGCAGTCGTAACGATTCAGTCCTTAAATACGACTATACTACAACCTGGGATACAATGGATGAGAGTATTGGCAGTTATGCTTTTGCCGGCCATGACTCTGTATTGTGGGACCTTGTTCGTAGTTGTCCTGACAAACTTCGTGAGGTCGCTGAAAAACTTCGTAGCACAATGAGTCTTGAATATGTGCTTAAGGTTTTCAATGAGGAAATGATGGGCAACTGGTGCGAGCGGATTTATAATAAGGACGGTGAGTTCAAATACGTTAAACCTTTGACAGAAGGTGTTACCACTAGTGAAGGCACGAGTTACTATAACTACCTTTATGCTTTGCAGGGTAGCCGCTATGCACATCGTACTTATACTATCAAGAACCGCTTTGCACTACTTGACAGTCAATATGTTTGCGGAACCTATCGTAAAGACAGTTTTGCTGCCTATTTCGGTTATAAATTCGGTAGTGACAACCGCAAGGTTAAAATCAAGGCCAGTGAACGTTACTATTTCGGTTATGGTTATACGAGTGGTACCCCTCATCAGAGTGCCGTACTTGCCGATGACACAGGTTCCCTTGTAGAGCTGACCCTTGACACTGACCTTATCGTTAACGATCCCCAGTATTTTTATGGTGCTAGCCGTATTCAGGAACTCGATCTGACTGATGTTAGTCATGCAATCCTTCAGACGTTGAACTTGAACAACTGTACCTCACTTCGAAATCTTGATATCAGTTGTGCCGGTACTCAAAGTACACTAAACGCCCTTCTTGTAAGTAACTGCCGCCATCTCCGTACTTTGGATATGACCGGATTGAAGTCCGGTGGATTCACTGGCATCGACCTTTCCAACAATACGAAACTTGAAATGTTCCATGCCGGCAATACGGCGTTGACCGGAGTCACTTTTGCGCAAGGTGCCCCGTTGATGTCCGCTGTTCTTCCTTCCACTCTTCAGACGCTTGACTTGCGCTATCTGAATAAACTGTCCAACGAAAACCTGGCTTTGGAAGGTACTGACAATATCATTCGCTTGGTAGTTGACAGTTGCGCCCTGATTGACTGGCAAACTTTGTTGCGGAACTGCCCTAATGTCCGCTATCTCCGTGTTACTGGCATTGATATGGAAGGTGATGGTACGTTCCTTCGCGGCTTCATGGAAATGGGTGGTGTCGATGAGGATGGCGGTAATGTCACTACTTGTCGTCTTGCTGGTATATACAGGCTCAGTTCCTATATGCCTGATGAGGAATATAATGCAATGTGTGCTCATTTCCCTGAGATGACGATTACACAGCCCGAATATACAATGATAGAGTTTGACGATAACATTTCTGATGAGTATAATATCAGTAACCTTGATAACAGGAGCGGTAACAAGTTCGGTAACGCTTATGTTCCTTCCGCCCATGTTTTTTCCATTCAGAAAGCCCGTCACCGTGTCCTTAGCAAACGTACCGGTGAGGGCGAGTCCACTATCTTCCCTTTACATGATTCAGATTCGAATTACTATGCTGACGCTGACCATACTCGTAATGCGACTCCTGCTAAACTTGACGGTACTGAAGGTGATGTTATGATGCTTGAACCCCATTACTGGTATAAAGGTATTAATGATGTCATCAATGGCAAGAAATATGCGTGTTTCTCCTATAACAAGAACCGTCCGGAAATTCCTGAGTGTACAATTCTTGAATATGATGATATTACAGAGATTCGTGACGGCTACAAATTGTCTATTGCTGCTCCCAGTATTCGTGAAGGGTTGAAAGCTGATGTGAACTATCAGGTCCTTAAAATATCTGTTGTCGGTTACAAACGTGTCCGTTATCCTTCTGCTCTTGGTAATGGTCTTATTGGCGCTTTCTTTGTCGATGCTGAGGATACCCCAGTAAAGGAAGTTGTAGCTGAAGGTAGTTTTGGTTTTGTTGACGGCATGTATGTCATTTGTGATGTTCCTTCCGGCGCCTGTTCTCTTTACTTCACCATTTACAAGAATGTCGATTTCGATATTGTTGTATTGTCTAACAGTGACCATATAGAGGATATGGAGCCAGACTGGGTTGAACATGAGGAATGCCTTGTCGGAGTTCACGAAGCTTCTTTTATCGGTTCGAGAATCACTTCCATTGCTTCCAATACTTATTCTGCGGGCAACATCAGCCAGGGTGAGTTTACTTATTCCGCCGGCCGCCGTGGCATGCAGGTAATTGACTGGGACATGCACAAGGATATTGCCAACCTGTTCTATGTTTTTTATGGGCGTCGTGATTCTCAGGATCAGTGCGGTTACGGTTCAAATACCTATTCGCGTATCACTGGCGAGACGGCCAAGCTTGGTATGCGTGATACCATTAATCAGAACCATGCTGTTACCGGAGCTTGGTATGTTGAAAGTGACGAATGGGGTATTGAAACAATCAAGAGTATTGGTTGTAACAACTGCATGGGTTATGAGAATCTTTTCGGCGGCAAGGCTGAGTGGCTTGATAAGGTAACTTTGCCAAATGACCCTGTTAGTGAGCAGTACAAACTGTATATAGAATCTTCATCTGGTGCTATCCGTAAAATAAAGACTTCTTCAATAGGTGGATATATGACCAAAGTCTATCATCAGAAGTATATGGATATTTCGGGTGTTTCAAGTTCTACCGGTACGTCCACTACTTACTATTGTGATGAGTTTATTCCATCTGCTACTAAGTCTCGTGTGGTCTTTCGGTCGAACAACAACGCGAACGCTCAGGGCGGTGTGTCGTACGCTTTCTGCGGTTACGATTCAGCGTACGTGAGCGTGAACTACGGTTCCCGGTTAGCCTTCCGCGGTAAAATCGTAGTTGCGGGGAGCGTTGAATCGTTCAAATCGTTGGTCGAGATAGCGTAATCTTAAACGGGAGCGAAGCGACAAAGCGTTAGAGCGTTTGTTGTATCCCGGATTCATCTCTGCTTCTCCGCAGGGGCTGAATCCGGGCGTAAGCCCGGTCTTTTTTGAATTATTTTACACTTTAATGCTTATCATATGTTTAATTTGTTAATTTTGTGCCCCCAAAGGTGGATTCCCCCATAGTCTCGTGTGGTCTTTCGGTCGAACAACAACGCGAACGCTCAGGGCGGTGTGTCGTACGCTTACTGCGGTAACGATTCAGCGAACGTGAACGTGAACTACGGTTCCCGGTTAGCAAACAATTTAAAAGTATTTGGACGTTGTGCCTGAAGAAATTAATCGGCGTACGATATCGGGTACGTGTTACCCATGATTGAGCCGAGGGGGATGAGCCTCAGTAACAGCAGCCGTAAGGCTGGAAAACTGGAACATATATCGTCGGGTGGAGTTTGGTAGGTTTCCTGTTTAGGATTCTCGACGAAGTCAGGCCCGGAAAATTGAAGGCGAAAGAAATGCATAGAGAAGGTTATATTATTGATGAGATAATAGCTCGTCCTAACATGGAAGAGTCTTTCTGGACGGTTTTACGTGGTAGCAAGCGTAAACTAAGCCGTTCAGGACGATACCTTATCGCGCATATGAATGAGGTCATTGACGAGCTTATAGATAAAATCCGCAGTGGCCTTTTTCAAGTAAGCAAGTTTTTTGAAAAGGAAGTATTTGAGAACGGTAAGTTCCGTACAATCCAGGTTTTTTCCCTGAAGGACAGAATTGGTGTGCACGCTATAATGAAAGTCGTAGACCAACATCTCAAGAAGAGGTTTATCCGTACATCTGCCGCATCCATCAAGGGACGTGGCACGCATGACTTGTTATGCCAGGTGCGTGATTCCATCAGCAACGATCCTGTAGGGACAAAGAATGTGTATACTTTCGATGTCCAGAAGTTCTATAAGAATGTTGACCACGGCTTTATGAATTATTGTGTGGGCAGGGTCTTTAAAGACAATGTGCTCATACGTATTCTCACCGGTTTTGTCAATGTCATGAAACGTGGTATAAGTATCGGTCTTAGAAGCTCCCAGGGACTTGGCAATCTCCTGTTATCCATTTTTATCGACCATGTCCTGAAGGACCGGGAAGGCGTGAAGCACTATTTCCGGTATTGTGACGACGGGCGTATTCTCTCCGGGAACAAGAAATTCCTGTGGAAGATGCGTGATATTGTCTGCCGGCAGGCACAGAAAATAAATCTTGTGATAAAGAAAATGGAGCGTGTGTCTCCTGTCAGTCAGGGTATTGACTTTTTAGGTTACGTAATCTATCCTGATCATATCCGTTTACGCAAGCGTAACAAACAGAACTTTGCCCGGAAGATACACAAGGTTAAAAGCCGTCGCAGACGCAAGCAACTCATCGCTTCCTTTTATGGACTTGTTAAACATGCTGATTGTAATCATCTATTTTATAAATTAACAGGCATAAAAATGAAAAATTTCAAAGACTTGAACGTCACTTACAAACCGGAAGATGGCAAGAAACGTTTTCCCGGCACAGTTGTATCTATCAGGGAATTGGTGAACCTGCCAATCATTGTGAAGGATTTCGAGATGGGCATCAAAACCGAGCAGGGTGAAGACCGTTGCATTGTTTCGATTGAACAAAATGGTGATATGAAGAAGTTCTTCACCAACAGCGAAGAAATGAAAAATATTCTTCAGCAGATAGAAGGTATGCCGGATGGTTTTCCGTTTGAAACTACTATCAAGGCGGAAACGTTCGGCAAGGGTCGAACCAAATATGTATTTAGTTAGATGAGAAGAGTTGAAGGTAGTGCCGGTGTACAACTATTAGAATGTATCAATCCGGGCAAAAATAAATGGCGCATCCGCTGGGATGTGCAGGACTGTGAAAATGGTCATGTAACCTATATGGAACATGACTTCGACCATAAGCCTGCGGCTGATGAAGTGAAGGGGATTGTCCTTTCCTGGTATAATGCCAGCATTGACAGTGATATTCTTTCTGGATTTGTGTGGAACGGAATGTCAGTCTGGTTGTCAAGTGAAAACCAGTTTAACTATAAAGCGTCTTATGACCTTGCGGTCCAGGCTGTAAACACCCTTCCTGTAACGTTCAAGTTCGGAAGTGATGAAGAACCTGTTTATCACAAGTTCACAACTTTGGAAGAACTTTCTGATTTCTATACGAAGGCGATGAAGTATATCCAAGATACTTTGGAAGCAGGATGGAAGAAGAAAGATGCTTTCGATTTAGCACTGTATTGATAATCCTTTGAAATAAGAATAGAAAACTTCTATTTGTGTGTCATGGCGTACTTTGTTAATAGCAGGAAAAACGTAAGGTAACCTATATAGGTTACCTTTTTTAATGATGGGAGAATTTCTCTTTTGATTAATAGATAAAATAGGGAACTGTAAAACATCTAGTACTTTGGTCTCATAATTAATTTAATAAATATATTATGATTCTAGTATTATTATCATTTTTGATTATTGCAATCTATACTGGTGTGATGATTCAAAGAGAGAAAGAAGTTCCTTATTCTATCAGTGCTACATATTATTCACTGAGAAATAGGTTTTGGTTCGGCACCTGCATGATTAGTGCCAGTTTATTACTCCTGCCGTCTGCTTTTAATGTAAGTACGGAAGATAGTCACTTTCTTGTTTTCTTATCAGTAGTTGGTATAGTTGTACTTGGTGTGTCGCCCAATTTCAAAACTGAACAGAAAATGCCACATGCCGTTGGTGCTTGCATGTCCTTAGTCTTCTCTCAGATATGGGTTGGTTACAATGCTTGGCATTGGCTTCTATTATGGGTGGGTCTTATAGTTTACGTAATTGTTTCCATGAAGAAAAACTGGAATGGGAATTTCATAGTTTCTTTTATTGGTAGAAAGCCAATGTTCTGGGTGGAAATAGTGTCATTGTTGACTGTCTATTTAACTTGTCTAGTTTGATATGGAACATTTCAGTCAGATAATAACGATTATAGGTGGGATAGTAGCAACTATCCTGCTTCCTCTCATTAGTGCTTTCCAGTTTTATGATTCCAAAAAACGGAAGGAAGCGGCCGCCGCTAAGAAAGCGGAAGCGGAAAATATCACCCAATATGCAGCCGAGTGGAAAAAATGCTATGAAGAGGAACGGGTAGTTGAAGATCTGTTGAATAAGAAGATAGATCAACTTTATCAGGAAAAGGAGACGGACCGTACGCGTATTCGCGAACTTCAGGATGAAAATTTTAAGCTAAAACTTGATAAGCAAGCCTTAGAGTTTATCCGGTGCAACAATGCTCTTAAATGCGTTGACCGTGATCCGCCAAATGAATTTATAAAAAAAAGCAATTAATAAAAATAGGGAGGTGGATAATAAATGAACAGCATTGCAAGCAAGATTAACGAATTGGTAGGGGCTTCTCTCTCAAAAATAGGAATAGATGGTATCACTCATATTCTGATTTGTCAGAACTTGGTTTTATGGTTATCCAAGTTCATGTCAGAATGGTTGGCAGTCATTGTTACTATCATAATTTTTGTGATGAAGGAATTATATGACAAGTATTACAAGAAAACGGTAATCTCTACTAAGGATTTGTTCTGTGACTGTGGTGGTATGGTATTGGGAGTATTAATTTTAATTGTATAAGGAGATGAAAGTATTGATTGATAACGGCCACGGTGAGAATACGCCGGGCAAGTGTTCACCGGACGGAAGATTAAGAGAGTGGTCCTATACCAGAGAGATTGCAGATAAGGTAGTAGCCGGATTGCGCAAGTTAGGAATTGATGCAGAACGAATAGTAAAGGAAGATACAGATGTTCCTTTGTCCGAGCGTTGTCGGCGAGCTAATGCTATCTATAAAGAAACTGGGAAGAAAGCTATCCTTATTTCAATTCATTGTAATGCTGCCGGCTCCGGTGCTTTATGGATGAACGCAAGAGGATGGAGTGTATTTGTGTCGAATAATGCGTCGGCCAGTAGTAAAAAGCTTGCTACGAGCCTTTGTGAAGTGGCTGGAAGTATGAAATTGCAGGTTCGCAGGCCAGCGCCCAAACAACCGTATTGGGAGCAAAACCTTGCCATCTGTCGGGATACAAATTGCCCGGCGGTGTTGACTGAGAATTTCTTTCAGGACAATAAGGATGACGTAGAGTACTTGTTATCTCCAGTAGGAAAACAAGCAATTGTTCAGATTCATGTGGAGGGGATTATTAAATATCTTGGGAGATGAAAGCCTTGATTTATATAACCATGTTCCTGATGTTGGGGATATGGTTAAGTTCCTGTAAGGCTTCCCGGAACATGGAGACGGAGAAGCAGATTGACTATTCCGGAGAGTTCCAATACCTGCGAAACATGATTGAGTCTCTACAGATGAACGTGAATAAGCAAACGAAGCTTACTACCGACAAGTTGAGTGAACTAAAGATTGAGAATAAAACAGTTTACTTATCGCTTCCGGATTCAACCGGGAAACAGTACCCGGTCAAAGAAAGTACTACTACTGCATCCAAGCAGGATCAGGAACGAACAGAAGTTGATGAAACATTATCCATTACTTTGCAGCAGTTCTCTAGTCGATTGGATACGATAAGTAACAAAGTAAATGCTTTAATGAGTCAGAAAGAAACTGTTGTAGAGCTATCGTGGTGGGATATACATAAGGACAAAGTGTATTGTGCTATTATTATCTTATTGATAATCATTTTTTCTGCTTTATTGTTGTACAAAAAGTAAGTAATACATCTAGGATATGGTTCTTGCAGATTGGGGGGATTACAAAAAGCGAATAATATTGAATATAGAATTAATCAAAATTTTACTATATTTGCATTTAAGTAATCACATTATGCACTGACAAGAATATGAATAAAAGAAATATAATAATCGTAACAATCTCTATTGCAACAAGTATAACATGTATTGCATTAACATTTTGGGGAAACATTAAAAATGATGGTATTATAACAACTGATGCTTTTATTGGTATTATAGCCTCGCTAATCGGAGTATGTGTAACGATTGTTGTTGGTTTCCAAATCGCTAGTTTCCTAGAGTTACGAGAGGTAAGAAAGCAGGTGGAACAAGTAGAAAAACAACGTACAGAACTTGAAGTATACAAACAATCTGTAGCTAGTGATCTCCATGTGGCAAAAGCTGGAGTTGCAAATGCGTTTGGTATTTTATCAGTAGTGGAAAGAGGAACATTGCTTGGATTTGCTGCACGGGTAAGTTCAATTATATGTGATAATCTACATTCAACACCAGGAGACATTTTGCTTACAAGATATCAGCAATTATATTCAGAAACATCTTATTTTTTACAAACTGATGACTATATTAAAATGATATATCCCATAATTAATAATCTTAAATACATTGATATACCGAAAGATAAAGAGCGATATAATGAGATAATGAAGTTGCATTTCGAAATTATTTCTTTGGTGGAAAATGCGAGACAGATGGCTGATAATAAGGTAGAATAGTTATAGTAGAATGTCGTATTATATGATATTGAAATTGTTGTATCATCTCTCTGCTGAGAAAGTTGCTAGATTTTGAGTTTGAGAGATAATACGTTATTTACTCCAAAGGAATGAGCCTCGACTAAGGGTAGTCGAGGCTTTTATGTTTATATACATTTATTTAAATTTGTATTTTGCGATAATATTATTTTACTTTAAGCAATTATTAACCCTAAAAAATAATATTATGAAAAAGATTTATTGGTTATTTGGCTTATTATTAGCTATTTGTTATTCTTGTGCTGAGCTAGACGAATTGTCTAACACCGAACCTTTAGCAACTATTTCGACCACTCCAGTAACACGCATGCCGGCTGACAGAAAATGGGACGCCCTTGGATTTGGTTATGATATTACAGGAGAATATTTACATGTTAATTCAATAAAAAATAAAATTATTGATATAGAAGCGTTTGAAAAAGTTTATAGCGATCGGTGCTATAACCCAGCTACTGTTATTGGTAGTACCGAGACTCATGCAGGCGCTAATGTTACTGAATTTCTAGAAGAAATAACAAAAGGGAAATCCTTTGATTTAGGTAGCAATATAATTGCATTTTCAGGAACTATTTCCAATAAAAGCGAATTTCAATCGAAAAGTGAATATTCGTCTAATTATTCATTTGCTAGAGGTGATGTTATAAAAAGGGTAAAAAGATTATATTTGGATATTTCAGATGTATCTATGCTATTGCCATTTGTTACTCCTTCCTTTTATCAAAATTTAGAATTATATACACCGGATAAATTTGTAGAGGTATATGGTACTCATGTATTAGTTGATATAACAATAGGAGGAAGACTTTCTTTCTTATATAGGTCTATTATTGCGGGAAATAACGAATATGATAGAAAAAAGAAAATAGTTGAATCAGGCTTAAAATTTAGTATTTGGAAAATAGGCGCAAATACTAATAGCTCATATAATACTGAAACTATTAGACAATTAAAAACTAAGAATACACAATGGGAATGTTTTGTAGAATACCATGGAGGAACTAATGGTGGACGTTCAGATACTTTCAATGCAGAAGGTGGAGTTTCAACAACAATCAATCAATCTGCATGGGAGCAATCGGTTAATGATGGAAACGCAGCTTTAGTTGAGGTAGATTGGAATAAAGCAATACCAATCTGGGATTTTATAGAGGATTCTACGAAAAAAGAAGAAATAAAACAAGCAGTTATTAAATATGTAGAAAGTAGAAGAATAGAAATGATTGAGGGAGAAGAAATGGTTCCATTATATCGTTTTTATATTCCATGGTGCGGGGATTATTTATTCACTTACCAACAAGAGGAAATGTTATTGAATGGCTACCAACAGCAAGAGATAGTTGGATATGTTTACAAATCTCAAATACCAGGAACTATCCCTATGTATTTTTATAAAAAATCGACACCAAGAGATAACTATCAAGATCATGCTTATACAACCCAGAGATATGATACACATTTGATAAATACGGGATATACGTATGCTGGCATCAATTGTTTTATTCCTGAATCTTCTGCTGAAGATGGTGTTGTTTTTATGACTGAATATTGTAAGTTATTTAGAGATAGTAGGTTCTGGCACTCATATTCATCTACTGGAAGCTTTCGAGATTATTACTTTAACAGACCTGGTTTTTACATATATACGTATTGATAGGCTTATATTCAATAAAAAAAGATTTTTGATTAAATAATGTGAGTTTCTTGATTAAATAATTTGTTTTTAATCTATCATAAAGAGGTAGCCGAATAAGCTACCTCTTTATGCTCTCTGTAAAATAGTCGAATCAGTTGGGGCTTTCTTAATAAAGTCGCTCTGTATTATATATGCATCCATTTTGTCGGTGTCATAAGGTTTGAGTAAAGAAACTATATCCGCTTTTTGTAAATCAGGGTTCAGCCATTTTTCTTCATCTTCCTTGGATAATATAGCCGGCATCCGATGCTTTGTATTATGAATATAATCAGTCAAAGGATTGGTGTCAGTGGTAATAATAGAGAATGTATCATATTCTTCCCCTGTTTCCTTGTCTAGCCACCGGTCATAAATTCCTGCCATCGAAAAGATTGGTTCATCTTTCAGATAGATATAATAGGGAATCTTCTTGCTTCCTTCATGTCTCCATTCAAAGTAACCAGTGCTGGGGACGATGCACCGCTTCTTCATTATTGGCTCACGGAATGACGGCTTCTCAAATATGGTATCCGCACGTGCATTGAGTGTCATTCTTCGGATTTCCTCTGCATCTTCTTCAGTTCTTACCCAGAAAGGTATTAATCCCCAGTTAAAGACTTGTATCTCATCCGATGTTGTGATAATAGGATATTTCGGGAAATTAAATGCATTCACATGATACTGCTCGTTGAGAATATCTTGATATATTTCAACTATATCTGATTTTCGACCGTACCGGGCGGCCAATTTAATGGCTTTTGCCGACATTGAGTTATGAAAGCACATACTACTTACAATTAATGGTTAGAATCTCGCTTATATCAGTAGTATAACGCTTAGAAAGCTGTTCTTGTTTAAGTTTCCAATCACGCCCCGTTCCTTGTACAGCTAGTTTAACACGTTGGCTATGTTTACCGTTAATTCTGTCTATTGCCTGCTGAAGCTTTTCCCGCTTTTCTCGATTCACAGAATCAAAAAGTCCAAGCTGGGCACCTTCAGTTATTTCGGTGATGATAACCCCCGCTTTCTTATATTGATAGCCCTGCATGAAAATAGTTTTTAATCCGGCTAACGCATAATGTACTATCTCCTGTGTGTCATTAGTTGGCACTGGAAGATGTACGACTGTGTTCTTCCAGTATTGCGGCAAATCTTCGCGAAAGTTATTCGTGTGGATAAACACCATGAGTGACATAGCATAAGACTTCTGTTTACGAAGTTTCCTTGCACAAGTGGAAGCGTGAGTAGCAATAGCTTCAGCCATTGTGTCAATATCGGTTAGCATCTTTCCAAATGAACGCGAAGTACAAATTTGCTTCTTGACTGGTGGAGCTGATTCTACGTCAATACATGATATACCATGAAGTTCTTTCCAGGTACGTTCACCAACAACTGTCATGTTTTTGCGTACCCATGAACCGGGTAGTAGCGTGAAGTCATAGGCTGTTTTCACTCCTTGCTTTTCGAGCTTTGCTGCTTGTCTACGTCCGATTCCCCAGATGTCGCCAATCTCGGTAAGTTCAAGTGCCCGGATTCTTTTCTCTTCAGTGTCGATAATGCATAGACGATTGTATGCAGGGTATTTTTTTGCGAACTTGTTGGCTACCTTTGCAAGTGTCTTGGTAGGGGCAATACCTAAACTAACAGGAATACCGGTACCTCGTGTTACCTGGTTTACTATTTTTGTTCCAAGTGATTGAATATCCTGAATACCATCAAGGTTGATAAATGCTTCGTCGATAGAATAAACTTCCAGTTCGGGCGCTAATCCTGCCAAAATAGACATTACGCGTCCGGACATATCTCCATATAACGTATAATTTGAAGAGAATACGGCAACTCCGTGACTATTTACCAAATCTTTAATCTGATAAGCGGGAACTCCCATTTTTATGCCTAGTAATTTAGCTTCATTGCTTCGTGCAATAACACAACCGTCATTGTTTGATAATACAACGACAGGCTTTCCATTAAGCGACGGGTTGAATACCCGTTCACAGGAAGCATAGAAGTTATTGCAGTCCATCAATCCGAACATTATCTTTTTCTCCGGTTCTTTTTAATTGTATAGGTTACTATCCCCCACACCATAAATTCATTATCTTTTGTTACCTTTATAGGTGGGTAATTGCTGTTGGATGGGACTAGCCATGCTGCATCGGGTTCTAGCCTTACACGCTTTACAGTAAATTCTCCGTCTATATAGCACACTGCCAAGTCATCATCCAGTAATTCAAGCGATTTGTCAATTACAAGTATATCGCCTTCTTCTATTCCTTCATCACGCATTGAATCTCCGACTACACGACCGTAAAAAGTACTTGCAGGATGCCGAATCAATTCCTTGTTCAAATCAATCGCTTGTTCTAAATAGTCTTGAGCAGGAGAAGGAAACCCTGCTTTAATGCCTTCATCAGCATATTGCAGAGGAAGGCTGCTTGATATATCTATCTTATGTAATGCTATTTGCTTTTTCATAACTAACACCTTTTATCTATAAACAAAAATATTTTGAGTTTGCTCATGCAAGTGCTATTTATGTACTAGTTTTGATTTAAAACGAAGATAAGTAAAAAGTATAAGGTCTATATTAATTAGAGGGTGTATGGTATTGGAAAGTGTACATTAGGTATGATTATAGGCTGAGGTATGAAGTTTACTGTAGATTTGTCAGTTTAGTTAATAGATAAAACTGGCTCTATGTCAATATGCCTATTTTTGCGGTATGGATATTACGTTAAGCATAAAGAAAATAGATGTTTATGATGAGGTTGCCAAGACAACTTCATATGTTGGACTAAAGCAGATTGATGCAGATGATAAATTGTATGATCGTGTCTTCACAACTGATGCAGACCGTGATTTGTTGGAACGGTTCTGGCGGGAAGCCTGCAATGCCGTTACTGATGAATTTAAGCAGTTTATTATCTCTCAGCCTGGACAAACGGATAATGGAATATTTACTGTTGATATGTCGATGCCTTCCTCTTTTGATATGAATCTAGTATCGTCTGTTGAGCAATCTCTATTATCTTTCTTTATAAATCTAATCACTTCAAAGTGGTTTAGTATTAGTAATAAGGGGGATGCGGAGTATTATCAGCAAGAAGCATTAGCTTCGGGCAATGAAGTCAGAAGGAAGATATTCTATCGTAAGAAACCTCAGAGAGTTGTACCAATTGATTAAAATAATATGGCTAAAAAGACAATCACAATTACTGAGCATATATCTGAATTGATATATGATATTCAGAATAAAACGTATTTAACAGGGAAGAGCCGGGCGGACGGAAATAACCATGAAGCTGTCGCAAATATGCAGGCTAACAATGATGATGAAGACTCTAATCAGATTCTGCGTAGTATTGGAAATGCATTTTCCATATTGAAAACCAAGTTAGCGGATTTTATCGAAGAAACTGGTACATCTGCCAGTAACATATTGATTAGTGGGGAAGGTAAACTGGTATTGCAGATATTGATGCCATCTAATTTCAACCAGGCTGTCAATGACACGATTGCTACAGGAGTCCATCAATATCTTGTTAATACGGCTATTGGGGACTGGTTTGCAATCACAAATAAGAATGACGCGGCAGACTATATCAAAGAAGCTGAATTGAACCTGGGGACAATCCGTGAAGCAGTAAATAAACGGGTTAGGCCGATTCGTACAAATGTCAATGAAGAAGCGTAAGCAGGTAGATATAATTCTATATCGGAAGTCTTTGCTGTACGATATTGCCAATATTGCATATATCGTTGCCGATAGCGCTCCTGAACTCGATGAAAAGATTCGCAGTGCTATTACTGATATTTGTGAGGAAGGGAATGTTGACAGGGTAACTCGTATTTTGAATAGGGCTTATAATGATTTGCTTAACCGTTTATATGCCTATACTAAAGAACGGGTGCTGGAAGAGAGTAAAATTGATGATTTGTTTTCGGAACCATTGGAGTATAGAATCCGAATGATGGTTCCGGTAGATTTCTCTAAGACAACGGTGTCCGCTTTGGGCGAGTATCTTCATGAGTATATTGTTGATATTGTTTTGGCGGAATGGCTGAGTATCACCAAGAAGGATGAAGTGGCTACATGGCAGGAAAAGGCAGATGCTGCTTTGGGAAGAGCCAGGAGTATGATAAATGATAGAGTAGGGGCTATTCAAAGGAAATTGTCTGTTTTTTAATTTCTATTTTGTTTTCATGGGTTTGTTAGTTTCAGGGTGTCACTTTAAAATGTGACACCCTGTTTTCTTATCGAAGCTTGTTGTTTTGCCGGTAGTTGAATGAAACTGATGTTCCTGAAAGACTTTCACCGGAATCGAACTCTGTGATGATGACAAAGCGGAAGTATTTGAAAGGTGTACCTCGGAAGCTTCTTAAATAATGGTCTTTGCTAGATGTTATAAAAAACCAATTATTTAAATCACGAGAACCATAAATGGCACTTTTGACGTGCCCTTTGGCGAATACTCCACGATGTACACAGGAATCTATTGTTTTGAATAGGTCTGCATCTCCCAATTTTAATGGCCGGGTAATGAATATGCCTGGTATTCCTACTATTCTTGTCTTATCAATATTTGATAAATTGACAAGTTCATTATTACTAGTCATCACATACGAATCAGGATATGAGTTGACAGCGGATATGAAGTTAGATGGTAACATACTCCACATCTTTGATTTAAAAGACCATACATAAGCATATGAATACTCTTTATTGAAAATAATGATGCGTTGGTTTTTGTAGTCATATGACATACTGCATCCTTTAGAATATTTTTGGAATGATGCAAATTTGAATTGTTCACTTGTGAACCCAGATATAGTCAAGAGTTGGTCGAATCCATTTAACAAGAATACGTCAAATAGTTCATTGTTAATTCCTTCTGATATGCAGATGCTTTCTGAACCTTGAATAAGCATTATTCCACGTTCAGAAGAAAATAATACAGCAGTATCAATTTGAGTAATAGAGTCGGCATTATTGCATACGTCACGGGTAATCGGTTGTATAGCACTGAATGTTCCTTCATTTGAAACTTCTAAGGCCCAAATTCCTTCATCCGTAAATGCATATAGAGGGAATTGACCAAATTGTCCTTGTGAAAGCGCTTTTGTAGCAGAACGAATACCCAATATTTCTCCAGAACCAACAACATTCACTCCACCAGTAGTTGGCAGAAATGAAAAAGGATTATTTACTTCGGAAGTATATATTTTGTTATAATATGGTATTCCACGGTTTGTATTTGCAAGAACGCTAGTGTCAAAATCAGAAACGAAGCTGCCTAATGAGTTGTTATATGCTCCATTGAGAGATTTATGCTCTGTAAGTTTTGTACTGGAGTATGTTTTTCCTCCATAATCATCTTCCCTTTCGATAATAAGCCTATACGCTTTTGGATTAGGATAAAAGAAAAAAGAGCTTTTAATATTCATTTCTATGTTGCTGATTACATTAACCATAACATCTTGTTTCTCAGACTCAATAAAGACATAAGCTTTATATTTATATGTTTTTTTGATAGCTTTCTTGGTGGAATTGTCATACTCTCCATTAAGATACTGAATACACGACTCTAGTGGAATACTTGGTGGAAGTATTGTTATATTGGCTAAATTTAGTCTTGAGTTATAAGTAAACGCATGTTTAGCTACAAGAGTACCGCTCTGTTGGCTGTCTCCTTTCATAACTTCTCTGCCTTCTAGTCCATTAAGTACTCCGTTTTCTATTGGAACGATTTTTTCACCTTTTGCTATATTTTTAATATCAATAGAACTTATCAAGTAGAAAGGTAATGCACCGCTAGTAGGGAGAAATTCCTTGCTACCAATGGCAATAAACATCTGTTGTGAGATATTGTCTCCCCATATTTCTGACATTTCATATTCTCTATGTATCAATTTACCGGATGTGTCTTTTTCACCAATAGACATCTTTGCTTTAACAGAGGCGAAAGCATAATATGGTGGGAATACAAAACCATATGGTCCAATGGAATGGCAGCTATTTTCTTTATCTATTCCATTTAAGTTGGGGGTTATAAAAATATCAATGCTCTTTATGAGGTCCGTCCAATTAGCTAATGACTCTTTTATCTGATCGAAATTTATTATCTCATAATATAGTGAAGAGGACAAAGAAAAAATGGCCATATTTATCCCATTGACCTGTCCATTAAAGGTGCTAAATCCTAAAACCCTTGTCAGATAAGGAACCCCTTCGCTAGGGGTCATTTTAATGGGGGCGGAGAGTATATATAGGCTTTCGTCATATAGTCTATATGCATATCTTATCATAAATGGATATTGGAAGTTGTTCAGATTCTTTGTATTTGCTGAGTCTGAATCGATATATGCAAATATGACATTTTGTGTCGCTTGAGCTGCTTCGTATGATAAAATGTAGTTATTTAAAAGACCTGAAGATACACCTCCTGCTGAAAAGCTGGAAGCTAGGATTTCTGAATTTTTTCTGGTACCTTGTAGCCTGAATGAAATAGAAGGAAACTCAGGTTTGTCTCCCATAATAACATAATTACCTGATTTGTATAAAGCATATATTATTCCTTCATTAGTAAGTATTACTAAAGTATTTCCAATCGAGTTTATTTGATATAGTTCTCTGTTGGGAATTGTAGTAATGCCTTTTAGGTTAGTTGCATCATCTGTGAAAAAGCATATCTTTCCATTCTTTTCTCCTTCTTGGGTATCATAAACTATATAGTTACAATAATCGGATGTTTTATGAATATACAATACTGTTTGTCCACTTTCAAGCGTGAAAAGAATTTCCGGTGGAGTTACCGGAACCAGATTGCCATTCTCATTAACAAGATTCATCATTGAAGCGATGTCTCCGTCCGGACAATCATACTCGGATGGACTGCTGGTAATTCCTGAATATTTAATTTCTTGTATCATGATTGGTATAAATTATTTCGGGTGATAAGATGAATCGCTTTTCCAAACATCGGTAAATTTACCGATTCCCCAACGGTAAGATGTGCCTCTTTCTTTCCGGAAAGTTTGATTATGGCTGAGGCTAGCGGAGTAGACCAGACTCGTAGGAAGTTGCTGCCTTTGTTTACCTGCCGGCAGATTGCACGGGAATTGGAATCTGCTGACCGTCTGGCGACGTAAAGATAATATTCATCTTCTTCTTTCCATACATTAATTGCATCTCCTGGTTTTAATGACAGTAGAGTAGCAACTTTGGCTGTAATGTCAATTCTCCCGTTTGGTCGGAAAATAATATCAGGACGACGGTGGGTGTCTAACAGGCTACACATATGGCTTATGGATTTTAAAGTATGTACGTCCTTTTACTTTCTCTTTCGTAACAGATAGCTTGCACTTAGTTATCGTTCCAGGTAGCTTGAAGTCGTAAAACATTCTATTGACTGTCGGGTTAAGTGTTTCAAATCCGATTGACTTGTGCTTACTGTTGTATTGTAGGGTAGAGTAGTGGACATTATCATTTTTTGTTTCTTCACTATTTATTATAAATCCGAAACTGTCTTCTACGCGAAACACGAAAATGCGTATGTCTTCCGTATTCTCTACATTCATAGCATTATATAATTCCTGGTTTATTGTCATGGAATTATCTGAAGCGTCGGCAATGATATAGAAATGCCGACGCAGTTTGAACCAATTTATTAATTTCTGAATCATAAAGCAAACATAGTTCTATGTAAGGTAATACGTTATTTATCTATTAATCTTGTGACATTTGTAGTCTTTGAATGATCGGAATGAAACAGTTTCAATGTGGATAAATGAGCGTGTGGTTAATAATTGTTCCTTGTGTCTTTGGGCATCTTCTGGAGACGCAAAGATAAAGGATGACATTTCGATTCTATCTGTGCCACGCGTGTTGATGATGTTTGCGTAGTACTTGTGCCCGAATAGATGGGCTAACAGGTTGGTGAATACAGTTTCTTTTGGCATAATATTTATATATTATTCGTTGGTTAATATTTCTGTTTTGCTACGAAGCTTTCTAATGAATGCTTTTACTTTATTCATTAGAAGTTCAGAAATGTCATCTGCTCCATTAGCAAAGGATACCTGATAAATCATATCAGTGTTTTCAGACATGAACTTAATATGGTTCTTTGCCTCTTCTCCGACTTGAATGATTTTATTGAACATCTCTATATTGTAGTCTGGATGATATTTTTTGAGTATCTGATCAGAATCAGATGATAGTATTTCAATCATATCACAGAGGAAAATAATAGTATTAGTATAAATGTTCATATTCTCCCTGTCTTCATCAGACATATCTGCCATGAGAGTGTCCATACGTTCGGACTGACCTTTATAATTGGCTAGATAGTTGTTAATGACTCTTGTCTCCACTTCTTTGATTAGTTTTGCTAAACGGGAAACTTCAACATAATTATAATCTTTTAGGGCCTGGCTTTTCTTTTGTAGCAATACCTGCATCTGAGGTTCTTCCCGGATGCCTTTTTTCATTTGTGCTACAACATCAGCAGGTAGGTCATTGATTGTTAATTGGGTATTTTTTATCATAATGGATATTTTGTAATTTATAGCTATTTTCTGAAAAACAGGTCTCCTGCAATAGAACGGGCCGTATCGTCACCGGTTAACCGGATATACCGGAAGAAATTCTGTTCTGTCCGATGCCCGGTGAGTTTCATTATCTCCAGTGTCTTCATCCGTCCGGTGAGATACATATTTGTTGCCGCACTTCTTCTTGCCGTATGACTAGATATTAGTTCCCACTTCTCACGAGTAACTGTTACTAGCTTTCCGCCTTTGGTATAAGAGAATGTCACTAGGTCATCAAGTCCGATTTCTTTCATAATTACTTTTAGATACTTGTTGACGTATTGAATGCATAAACCGCTGGGAACACATCCGTTGTACTTCTCGAATATCTCTTTCACATAATCATGAGCCGGGACTTTTACATCAACGTTGGTTTTCTTTGTCCGAATCATGATATAACCGTTTACCAAGTTCCGGCTTGTAAGCCTTGAATAGTCGGAATACCGTAGAGCGGTAAGACATCCTATGACAAACATATCCCTAATTCGCTCCTTAGCTTTCCGTTTATCCTGCTTCTCAAACTTGTAGTAGTATATCCTAGTGATTTCATTCATTGAGAGGAACACCGCATTTGTAGGCTCGCATTTCAAATCAATCTCATCGTAGGTAACATCTACTGCATAATTGTATTGCGATGCTCTACGGATAAGAGATTGCATCTTTAGGATGTATCCGACGATGGTGTTATGTCTCAATCCTTGGTCTTCCAAATAGACAATGAAATCATCTAAGAATTCAGCCGTTACAGAATTGGTGAATATATCGCAATCATATTCTTCTGAGAAGTTATCTATGTGTTTTATGATAGCATCATAAACGGCTGCATAGTGTTCAGACTTGCGTCTGCTGCGCTTTTCAAGAACATCCCGGATGAAGTCAGTGAAGTATATTCCTTCAAGCGGTTTCTCCTGCCGGAAATGGTTAATGTAGTCCTTGCGTACTTGGACGGTCGGGACCGGTTGTGATAATTGTAATGCTTTGGCCGTATCATTTAAAAGGTTATTATCTTGAAATATCTCATATCAGGTTCTTGCGAGAATTCGTATATTTGACCGACGATGAATAATTGCTTAATCATCAGGAGTGGAGTTAATGTACAGCACTCCTTTATACAGATATACTTCATATTAGTCCTTTTATTAATCAATTATTTCAAATGTAACTTTCACTTTTTTACAGCGAAAGCCTTTCTTATACATCTATTATTCTATAATAAGTGGATTAGAATTTCATTTTTTCTAGTTTTTCAATCTGCTTACGAAGAGAAGCAATCTTCTTTTTTCTCATATCTTCCGCTTTCTTTAGTGCTTCTGATTTTTCAGTAAACGCATCCTTTCCTATATAATGAAATGAGAAAGAACCATCTCTCACATAGTCATTTTGATTGTTGAACGTGGATTTATGAATATCCGCTTCTATTTCCCTTATGCCTGATGTTAAGGCATATTTTGTTATAAATACTTTTGTCATATATATATTTCTTTCTATTCTATTTAGAGGTATTTCTTTAATTCTTCTCGATCTATAAAAAAGGCACATGCAATATACTTACCTGGTAACCCCATTGTTTGGGCGAATGCATCATCTCCGCAAACTTTTTCAACCCCAAAACCAACGATTGAGCCGCGCGGATCATCTTTAACATCGACTATCGTAGTGGTCATTCTCAAACCTTTATTGTCATCTGCTGCCATTCTCTTAATAGCATCTAGAATTTTATTACCATCACTATTCATTTCTAAATTTATTATTAGTTAAAACTCTTTGATTAATCTCCAATTCTTACTAAAGTATTGTATTTTCCAGTTTGGGTGACAATTTAGTTTTTTCCCTTTATTATCACCTTCTAAAAAATATACATCCAGATTAGCACTACTATTGTGCCCAACTATTATCCCCTTATTACCGTGTACTTTAACATTCATCCCAACATAAGCAAAAGGAATACCCCTGTATTTTGCATTATCTTTAAATGCTTGTGCTGTTTTAGGACTATCTACACGGCAAATAATGGATAGAAAGCAATCATCCGCACAGCCATCCAACATGTGTATATAGGCTTGCTTTGCTTGTCCAGTAGATGTAGCAAAAGTACTCCACCAATGTTTACCATCAAGAGAGCATTTATAGTATCTTGGAATTACTTTTTTATTCATATCTTTCTTATGAGTAACGTTCTAATAATTTCAATTTCAACTCTTTTGCTTGTTTGAACGTGCCTCTCCACGGAAAGCAACCGTCATACATAGTTGCCCAAGGTAGATACCATGCCCGCTTGACTTCCACTTCGTAATAACCGGGCGTTGCCGGTACAATTCTTACTTTTGCCATAATATTCCTTTCTATCTATTTTGGTTATTATTATTTCTCTGTGACAATACAGGGAGCCTTCTCTTCTTTTAATTTTTTGATAATAAATTTGCCGGGCATTTTTATGCCCGTAGAGGAGCGAACGGTCTTGATGAGCTCCCATACGGGGTGTCCGATTTCTCCATAATTGGACAGAGATAAAATTTGCGTTTGCTCGTTTTGGGAGATTCGAAGAACTTTCATAGTTTCCATCAGTCCGTCACAATTTCGTGGTATTCCATCTCTTTTTGATAGAGAAGAAGAGAGAAAATTTCCACCACTTTCCTCATGGGGGGATATAGGGGGATTTTCTTTTCTTTCCTTTTCTTTTCTTTGTGTACTTTTTCCTGAGTTTTCAGGTGTTTTTTCGGGAATAATAGGTATTTCTTCGGAAGAAATGTTTTTATCCTCGGAAGGAATTAGGTTATACTCTTTTATTCCACACTTTCGACGGGCTTGAAAACATACGAACTGGTATCGTTCTTGAATACCTTTGGATGTTAACACTGATTCTTTTTCGTATAATTCCTTAGAAAATAATCCGATTGAAAGACAGCACTTAATAACTTCCAATATATACGACTCATCAAATCCCGTTTGTTCCGAGATAACGAAAGCCAACTCATTGTCCTGCCTTATATAATACCCTTCTTTATAGATATTACATAGCAGTAGAGCATATATTGTGATAGCTTTGCCGCCTTGGTATTTGATTAGTTTTCTAATCTTGATATCAGAAAAGAAATTAGTGTCTAAAGGAAAATATTCAAGACCTTTTTTAATTTTTCTTCCCATTTTACATTTCATTAAAGTAGTCTGTAATCTCCCGGATGAAATCATCAATAGAACGGCAGATGACATACTTGTTTCCAGTTGATTCAACTTCCTTTTGCCACGCTTTTTGTGTTTCCTTTTGCTCGCCTGTCGGAGTTTTCATCTCTATACAAAGGCTTCCATAAAAGCGGTTACTCTTTAAAAGGATAAGATCTGCAACACCAGGAATAACACCTTCTTCTTTCAGCTTGGCACCAGTAAGGGCATCACGACGACCACCATTCGGAACTGCAAAAAGTGTATATTGTAGTTTTGGGTATTGTAATTTAAACCATTTTACACAAGCGGACTGAATACGGTGCTCTTCATCATCCGGCTTTTTGCGGGTCTTTTTCTTTTTCTCTTCTTGAAGAAATTCGTCGTACTTCATAGGTTTTACTTTTTAGGAATTGTTTCTTTCTTTGTTTTGCTTTGGTCAGGCGAAACTTTTGTGTTCTTTCCTGTCTTATCAATGATGATTGCTTTACCTGATATAGTAAGGGTTGTTTTGCATCCCTCCGGCAGTTCTGATATGAATCTGCGTACAACCGGAGAATTGGCTGATTTGTTTATGCTATCATCCGCATTCTTTTCTTCCTCATAAGGATATACGTCAATAATGGCTGTCTCAGATACAGAAGCAATCTGATAATCTGCCATGGTTCCTTTCATTCCTTCATCCAGCTTCTTGACAGCATCCCGTAGGTCGGCTGCTTGTACAAGAATGCAGGTGGACGTGGTTCTTTCTTTACCACTTTTATCAAGGGTGATAAAGTTAAGCTTGCATTTAAAATATCTGTCAGCACTTTCTTCGTCACTGGGGAATAGTTCGCTGTAGTTGGCACGTTTGATGTCAGATACAGTAAACTCTCCAGATATGAATGGAGTCATTTCTTCGATGATTCGTGCTTCGGCTTCTGTAAAGCTAAGTGCATCAACGAGATAAGGTTCTGTAACCTTTTTCTGCATTCCGTTTTCCATTACTTTCTCATAACGGATTTTGCATTCAAACCATGTGTGATGTATCATTTCTTTAATTTATAACCACTGTTAATATTTATTTTATATTTATCTCCATAATGGAATCTCAAATCATTTACTCCATAAATGCATTCTAGTGATTCTTTACGTAATATGAAGTCGTGCAGATCTTCTAGAGCTTCAAGGGGCGTTGATATCTTTACTTCCTGGCTCTGATGATAAGGTTTCATCAATATTTGAGGTGATGAAGCCTTAATGTCTTTCCCTATGTAATATACACCATGGCGGACTTCACCTTCTTTTCTTTCATACATTTTACTCATAATCATGCCGTTTGTACGGATGAGCTTTTTACCAAGCTTCTTGAACATTTCATATCCTTCTTGGAAGGATGAGGCATAGTATGTTTTCTCATACTTACCCATGAAGTGTGTGTCTATCTGATAAATCATTGGTAATTTCCTTTTTTAGTTTATTATTCATTTGTTTACATCGTCTTGCTAGATCTTGAATGGGAGAAGTAGGCGGGGAGCTGCTTTCTATGTATCTTGAGCACTGATGGAGTAAATTCAGTATCTGCTGAATCCTTGTTTTACTTACTTGGGGCATAATATTAGCACATTGGTTTTTCTTTTTTTAGATTATTAATTTGTTCCTCGTAATAGTATATCTTATCCTGATAATCGGTTTCTGACATTTTTGATATGTCGTTCTTCAGTCGCTCAATTTCTTCTACCTTTTCTTTTCCAAATTTTCGTATTAGAGCCTTGCGGAACTCTTCTGAATTGCCACCCTTAAAGAAATTGCATGTGCGACATTGTGCATGACAGTTATCTTCATTGTATCGAGTTGCAGAATGCCTTTCATTGATATAATAACCACAATCAGAACGTTCGAAAGGTAATATACGACCGCATGATATACACTGGAAGGTTCCATCTTTTCTGGCATCGCGTAATCGAATGAAAAGATGAAAGGTCTTATCTAATATCTCTTTTAGTTTATCAGTCTTCTTTTGAGACCGGTAGTATCTTTTGTTGAACATTGTTTTACTTAGCTGGTTTCCATTCAATTGTTATTGTAGCATCAAGTTTACCACTCCCTTTGCAAACAGGACAATCTATTTTGACTGTTTCGCGTTCTTCCTCTCTCCAAAACCAACCATTACCATGGCAATAGCTACATTTATGACTTGGGCTGGTAAGACTTTCTATTCCTCCACCTTCGTTTAAAAACATAGGGGGAGTAACTGAAATGAATTGTTTATTTTTACTCATATATTTAATTTATTTGACGATAAGGCCTATCTCAATATAATTCAGAACCATCACACAGTTCATCTAAGTAATCAAAGCTTCTGTTCCAATCTTCAAAAGCTTCTCCTAATGTTATTTCATGTTCTAAATCATTTTGGAATATATGAACATCTATTCCTCGCAATATTCCATAATAATACAGGCAAGATATAGTATCTGAGGAGTTTGTATATTTTTGCACAATTGTATTTCCGTGTTCAATTATATCATCAACAAATAGTTTTGCTTGTTTAACAGCTAACAATGGGTGCCGAGGATCATTGATTAATTTATCATCCACTTCCTTACCAGTAATTATCTGAAGTATAATCTTATTCATATCCGTACCAAAAGAGTGTTTTCGCTCATTATTGCTCATATTTCTTTTTGATTTCTTCTTCCTCTCCATTGTAGAAATCCATTAAGAAATTATTAGCTTCTTTTTGGAGCCTATCCATTAATTCACGCACCATTTTCCCTTTAGTAAACTTATCATGTTCATAACACTTTATCGAAGGGAATTTGATTGTAAATCGAAGCTCTGAACCTTCTTCATTTTTCCATCCTGATAAAGTAGAACCTATATCACCGGTCTTTATGCCATAATCGATATAAGCTTCTTCAACTTTTTCAAGTGCTTTATCATCAACTTGATATTGTTGCCAAATATCCCAATCTAATATTTTTGTAGATAATTTATCGGCAAAAAATGGGACTGCCTCTTTTTTTAATCTATATTTTTTCATTACTACTACTTTGAATTACGCTAATTAATTCGTACATACTTTCCTGCAATATCACAGGTTCTTAATATCTCTGCATTATCTTCACCGAAAGCAACTAAAATACTACCACAACCAGGTGAATCTCCGCGAGTGCCATCCGGTCGAAAGAAACGAATTCGGTTGCGCAAAAACTTCATCGCTGTTGCCTTCTCGAATATTACATCTTGAAACATCTTTGAATCACAACGATTGAAAAGTAGAGCGATACCGTTGCCATGCTCTGCCAACCGTTTAACGAAACGTTCTATAAGAGGACGGGAATAAGGTGGATTTAGCCAAACACGACCTGCCCAATCTTTTGTTAATCCGTCATGGTTCTTGTTGTACATTTTTGTAGCTGTTTGCCAAAGCGGGCTAATCGGAGCACATGGATCTAAATCGAACTTTCCCAATGCGTCTATAATTTCCTTCGGTGTGTACCATTCATCGGTGGTATTAACCGACTTCTCAAAAGATGTATTCATTTCTTTAGTTGTTATACGTTAAACCTCTATCTCAAACTGCTCACTTTTTGCCGATGGCATACATTCAAGAATGGAAGAACCTACTGAAACGTAATAAACACCATCTTTTTCAAGTGGAAGCCAATGGAAGTAGCGTCCTGTTTCTTCGTGCATCACTGGAATCCCAAACCTATTAAGAGGCTTACCATCTATACCTCGGAATTTTTTACACCATTTGTCTATAAATTCTCGACCCTCCTTCTTTCGTTTATTGATTTTCCAACACGGATGCTTCTTATCTTCATTATTCAGAACCAATTTTTCAGGAACAAACTCCTTGTTTTCAAAACCTATAAGTGTATAAAACCACTCGGCAGTGAAGCCAAACGCCCAAACATAACCGATGCTATCTGGTCTTGAACCGCAATATTCCTGAATCATATCTTTAGCTTCGTCTTGTTCACGCAAAAGCCGTTCATTCATTTGTTTCAGTAGCTTCTCAAGCGCTGAACCTTGTTTTGCTATTATCTTCATATCTATTCTGTTATTCGTTATTTATCAAATACCGCACAAATATTGATGTATGATTCACAATCAACATACTCATCATTTTCCTTGCAATCACCTCGACATGGGCAATCTTTACACAATGCTTCAATAACGAGTTTTTTCATGTCTATCGCACCTTTCTGATAAGCTATCATCAAATGACACGTATCACTTGAAAGATTTGTTTTTTTTGCGAACAACTTACTCATATATTGAATACGTGTATCGCTTTCCCGAATCGCAGTAGCTGTATTATCCTGCATTTCTTCTATATTAAAAAGAGTGTTTTCGCTCATACATATTCTTTTTTAATCTTAAAGTTATCATTACTCTATCCCAAAGTACAAGATAGCTTTCCCAATAATCCTGAAAGCTAAAATAGTACCAACTCATTTGCAAATACCATATTGGTAAATAAACAATAAATATGGTGAGCCACAAAGGGAGTAGTACCCATCTAATTATTAGTTTAAATTTGCTCATTTCTAAGTTGTTATACGCCTATTCATAAGGGTTTGTTTTACAATATTTTTTATTCTCTGACATATTCAGTAGCTTATTTAAAGACTCATCTGAAAGAAGATGTTTGTTGCTAAAGTTTCCAAGCATTGAACGAGGCTCAATATTTTCATCTCTCATAAATTTCTGTATCTCGTATATATGAAAAAGTAAACCTTCACAATCTACTGCATAGTATTCAATGCCATCGTCATTACTGGCCGATACTTCGTAACCAATCCATCCTCCATCACCCATATAATTGCTTATCTCAATGTTACGGCAAAAACCGTAACTGATCAGCAATAGTCTTAGTACATCTTTTCCACTCATATTTTGTTAGTTTTACTTCGGATATAAATTTCATATCTTTATTTTTTAATCTTAAATTCTATCTAATTATCTTTGTATTCAATTAAATAATTTATTTATGGAACAGCTATTTGTCACGATTAAGGGATATAAAACCAAAATTGATTTGGATGCTTTAGAAGAGATTTATGTAATATCTAAATCTGGATGTGCAGAAATACATATCCAGCGAAAAGGTAAGCGCTATACTTATCTAACTTCTGACAAATATGATAATGTCATAGCAAGAATTAAAAAGCATCTGCTAAACTTTACCAATTAAGTCAAGTTTATTCTGTTTTACACAAGCTATAACTTTGGCACATTGCTCACCATTTATTCTCGCAGATTCTACTCCGGTGGACGTTCCTCCGGCACCACAGAATAGATCGACGTATAGTAGATTTATATTATTCATTTTTATTCTGTTTTGAGCCTTTTCAGGCTACGTTAATATTCAATTTTTCTTTTATAAAAGACAGGATGTGGACGATTACATCTACTGTCCATCCATTGCCGAGCATTCGGTACTGCTGCGTGTCGGAACACTCCCATTTATACCAATTGGGGATCGTTTGCAATCGGGCGCATTCGGTAGGAGTCAGACGACGTATCCTTGCAATTCCCGTGAGAGTCATACCGTTTGCCTGATTACCTTTCCATGATGTTGCTAAAAGGGCATTTGCTTTCTGATCCGCTGATTTATAGTTAGCATTCTGTCTTTTACTTAGAGGCAAATCCTTTTCTATGATCATTCCTACATGAGATGCAATATGCGTATCTGATTTCTGGTCGGTATATAAAATTGTACCGTATTCGCTTACTCCAGATTTTCTGTAGTCTCCCCTATGAGGACGTATTCCTCTATCTGTATACGAGAATCCTTTGACTCGAACATCTTCCATTATTAAGTTATCCTTTTGAACACTTGTCAAACTATTTGTCTTTCCTGCTAATTGTGGCTCTAAATGCTGTTTCCCGTCTTCACGTCCACGCATGGCAACACAAATATAATCCCCTGTCCAATTAGTATAGCCTCTAGCCATTAATGGGAGAGCTTTATCTTCTGAATCAATTTGTGTATAGCCTTTCTTTAATCTAAATTCTTTAGCTATATATTCCAAGCATTTAGAGGTAACATAATATTTTTCATCGACCTTGTCTTCTAATATATCCTTGAGGAAAATTCCCTTATCTTCCGGCTGCGGTATGTCCGAATGCAGCTCACCAAACAGTCCATTTCTCCTCGTCCGGATATTTGTCCAATATATGCGCCTCCGATTCTGTGCTGATACCAAGGCGGAATTGATATGCACACCATATACACCGATAGCCTCGCTTAATACCCTTTCCCATTTCTTACCCATTTCTACGTTTTCCAACAAGAACAGCACATTAGGATTGTATTTACGAATATCGGTTAGGATACGCATATACTCCCAAAACAGATAAGACTCTCCTTCGAATTGAAAGCCTTCCTCTTTTAATTCCAGGTAGCGATTCAGGGTGTATATCTCCTCTTTGTCGGTAGTGGACATCCCGACACGTTTCCCGGCAAAAGAGAATGACTGACAAGGGCTGCCACCTATCAACAAGTCAATTGGTTCCAACTGAGATACATCTACCCGGGTGACATCTCCGAGCTGAATTGTGTTCGGGAAGTTCAGTTGTGTCTGCTTGATGGCGTGCTTGTCTACCTCGGATGCGTAGTACACTTCCGGGATAATGCCAAGCTGCTTCAAAGCAATCTGACCGCAGGACATGCCATCGAATAAACTTAGTACATTCATCTCTTTCTTTTTATTAGTCAAACACAAATACTTTTAAACTCCGATTGAGAAATCTTTCCTTTCTCTTTGATTACTCCAAAGAAAGAAGTAGCCGGACAAACGTATGCGTCTGTCGTTGTAAGGCAAACGCCATCAGAAGGAAAGTATTCACAACCTATACCGTTATCCCAATCTATATACTTTTGGGCTTCTATCGCTACTTTATCGCAATATTGCCTATATAAAATGTAGGATTTTTCGACTCCGTTTATCAATCTCTTTATATTCATTATTATATTGTTATTAGTTAAACTCTATCTTCTGCTGCAGCACTTCGTCTGCATAATATTGATTGAAACTTTTATCACTTATCCACCAATTAAACCCAAATTCGGCATCGGTGAAGTTACGATTGAGATATCCCGCATCAATCAGTTTTTGAATTGTTTGTATCCACTTTCGCTTCACATGAGGAAAACGCTGGCAGTCTTTTAGCTTCTGTTTGTAGTTAGACATCGGGCAAAGAATACATCCAATACGCTTATAGCCTTCATCGTATAATTTGCAGTGCGGTATATTATTTGAGTTAAGATACTGCCAAACTTCACGTTCAGTCCAGTAAAGAATAGGCGAGACAAGAATCTTATCTTTTCCATTGACGCATGTAACCATATTTTCTTTATGCTCGGAAAATAGGTCGAAATTCCCGCTGAATTTATGGCTGCTAATCTCAATTTCTTCACGTTTAGAGCGCCGCACACTTTCAGCTTTACGAATGCCGATCAAGGTGACTTTACCTGCACCGGACATTTCTTTAAATTCAGCACAGCACCAGCGCATCGTTCGTGTAGGAATAATATGCTTTTTTAGAGCCATGTCATAAATAGACATTTTAGGCTTTATCAGTTCCACGTCTGGGTAATTCCTCTTCACAAATCGAATAACGTCCGGAGGGTCAATGCTCGTAAGGTTCATGTGAGCCTTGAATTTTACTCCTGCCATTACCGCAAGATGGTAGAGGACTTGACTATCCTTGCCGCCGGAGAAAGCTAAATAAAAGCCATTATCCGGGTCGTAGTCAAGTGCCATCTGTTCACATTTGCGAAGTAAAGCGATAGAGTAATCTATTTTAGATTGCAGATTCATTTGATTCCTTTCTATCTTGGATTTGAATTATTGTATTCAATAACTGATTAAGTGATAAGTAACTGTTCCGAATGTGGAATTTTCAATCCGGCATACGGCTCTTTTGATAGTTCCTCTATTAATTTCCCCTACCAAGAAATCATAATACTCCTTGGTGATTTGGTTTGCAGCCGTTGCAGCGGTTATATTGCAAACTTCGGGATGGCTATTAAAATGTGTTCCCATTTTCTTTTGTTCCGTTAAGAATTAAACTTGTGGCATTTGGACGCCATATAATTCACATAGCCTATTGAATTGTTTTTTAAGGAAAGAAGATGTTTCAATAGCTCCTAATATTTCTTTTCTACTTGTATCTTTACCCTCGATTAATACGATTGTTATACTTCCACCTCTTTTGTCATCAGGACTTGCAGGAAAAGCAAGACACATATATTTTCCGTAATTGAAAAACTTGAATTGTCTCTTACCATCAAAAACCTCAAATGTAGTATCACAATCCAATCTGATTACCTCACGTTCTTCTTCATAACTAAATTCTCCGACAATAGCAGTAAAGCTATGTCCAGAAATGCCGCCTCCTTGAGTTCCAAAATATGCTACTCTTTTACTCATATCTTTTTATATGCCATTTAACTTTTCTATCACGCAGATAAGTTCCTTAATGACTTCTTCATTATTACTAGTAGATGCTGCCAGCAAAGCGTTTCCCAATCCTTTTATAGTGTACTTTATCTGTTCTACATTTACATTTGAATCTTGGGAGAAGGCTTCATTTTTTGTTCTTAATTTATCATTCTCTTTACTTAGTTGATCTATACTTTCTTTCAAAGAGATGATGAGCTGGTCTTTTAATATGAGCTGGTTTTTCAAAGATAAAATAGTTTCTTCCTCTTCAATATTCAGAGAAGAAGAAGCTTTTTCGTCTTTATTGTTCTCCAAGGTAGGAGTGGGAGATAAGTGTCTTTCTGATTCTCCTGATGAAATAGGTGCGGGTGAAGTATATGCCATGATATTTTCATTCTCAGAATTAATCTCATCTTTGAAATCACTCATGAACTTGGCAGATACTCTACCACGCTGTTGCCGTTTTATTGGTATTAGCTCACTAATCTTCTTGATAATTTTCTTTCCTTCAAGAGTATTAATCAATGCACAATAAGCATTGTCTTTTTTTATAATCTCAATTACAGTTCCTCCGTTTGTTTTTCCAGCAGTGTCACTGAACTTGACGATGTTGCCTTGTGTCACTTTGTCCATAACTCATTTTTTATGTTAGTTTTTATTTTGTTTCTTGAAAAATGGATTCTTGATTTGATTGTTCCGATTGGTATATTCATAATTTCAGCAATTTGCTCGTATCCGTATCCGTTAACATAGGCCATAAAAATTCGAAATTCAACAGGGGACAGAGATGCTTTGACCTGTTCTTGTAACTCAAAGTAAATAGAATCAGAATCTGCATCTTGTGAATACCTTTTCATTTCACTGATTGATGCCATCTGCTCATTATCATAGTTATCAGTGGCATTTCGCTCTTCCTTCCGGTAGAGATTAATAAACGAGTTCTTTAAGATTGTTACCAGCCATCCCTTTAAATGGTTTTCATCTCCTTGACGAAAAAGTTGTTTTTTATCCAAGGCCTTTAAGATTGTTTCCGATACAAGGTCTTTTCGATCATCTTCAGCTAGACAGAATTTTTTAGCATAATTGTCAAGAAATGGTATGAACTTTGAAACTAGGGAATCAAAGTCAAAAGTGATATTCGCGTTACTATTTGATTTTATGTTCATATTTGAGTGTATATATAATATGCTGCAATGTGATAAACAATGATGCCAAAGGCTATATAGAATATCAGTGCAATTAATATGGTCTTGAATAATCTCATTTTTTGTTTCTGATATTGATAAACCCCTGTTTCTCTTCTTTCTTTAGAGCTTCCATGTCGTTTCCATTGATTTCGGCTGGAGTTTCTCCATTTATTGACCGGTAAGAGGATAGTTTGAAACGTTCTCTTATTCTCTTTACACATTCTGCGTCTTTTGTTCGCCAACATATTGTTATTTCCATATATATAATGTGTTTGATTATTCTGTATAGAGTATGGACTATCTTCGCAGACCGTCCATATCAGTTTGGGGTAAAACGATTATTTATGTGACTAAGTATTTTTTTATAATAAGGTCCCGAAGTGTATTCTTCGGGACCTGCACAACTAACATCAGCTACTTCATAGAAACACTTATATGCTTTTCGGCTTCTTTCAGTCGTGTCAGCCATAATTATCATGGCAGCCCGTAAACAATATAAGCCTGTTTGTTTCTATTTCTGCTTCATCCTCCTAAAGGCTTGTGGACAGTGGGAGAATCGAACTCCCCAGCCGTACATTGTACGCCAGTTCTATGCAACTGCCCGTATGTCCGTCTTTCCGGACTGCCAACATTATGAACCGCCATGTCGTCACCGTCACCTGCCACATGATTTTGTGGAAATCCACCTTGATAGATACTCTCTGGGACTTATTTCGGATTTACCCTTCCCCTTTCTATCTGCTACTCTATCGGCTTTCCTATTTTCAGACAGACCCGACACCCGTCTTCAATTCGGATAGAGTGGTGCGTTCATTGATACAAGACTGCGACACATGATGGATTCGAACCATCGATCTTCCGCTTGTGGTGCTCTCCCGTTGAGCTAAGAGTATATCTTGAGAGAATCGAACTCTCAACCTTCCACCACACACGGATGCTCTATCCACTGAGCTAATGTGTCATTTTCCCCCAACACTTTGGGGGAGTTGCTATTCATAAATAAAACACAAAATGAAAAGTATATCAGTTCCTCTATGTGAGTGTCGAACCCGTACCCATATTGGCTTAATATATTCTCGACTTCTGTTAATGAAACAGTTTTCACCTTCACAGGCTACGTAGTTCCCGGATAGGCAACCACTCCGCACCGGGATAATGAACAAACCCTAAACCGGGACTGATTACCCGACGATGCTCCTTAACATCGGTTTTCTAAGTAAATGAATAAAGTTCTGTTGTGGAAAGTAAGGGATTCGAACCCTTGTAACCTTATATGTTAACCTGTCAAAACAAACAGGCGCGATAAACCACTCTGCCAACTTTCCATTTACCCGTGTTCGGAAAGAACACGGGATTTTTGATTGTCTATATGTAGAATCTTCACTGAAGAAGAATTTAAAAGTCATACTTACTACTCTACTATCTTTTGCTAGATTTATGCATGACATAAGCGTTTTAAGACTTATGCATACCTGTGTCGGCTACCTTTAATTTCACCGATTAACTCACTGGTTAAGTAGTACCGCTATGTATGTTTGCAACCTGTTTGTCTACTCACAATTACAGGTTTTAGGCTGTCGCCTTGCGGTTGCTGTGCCGATATGTATTTTTATAGTGTCCCTTCTTCCGGATTCGAACCGGAGACCTTTTACAGTAAAGAACTGAAATGCTCTGACCTGACTGAGCTAAGAAGAGGGGAGAAGCCTATCGTTTCAATCAATTGAAAGTGAATCGTAATACTTCTTATTGTCTAAGTATCGTTTGGCGATTTGAAAGTCACTTGAGTCTTTCTCACCTAGTTCAATGGAGATTTGTTCGTAGATTCCTTCTGGCATATCATCTATAATATCTCCGACATAGTCGGGTGAGCTAATTAATCCTATTATTACCCAAAAGGCAATGAAACCTGCGACGAAGATGATTACCTGTTTTGTTAATCGGTTAAGAATCATAATATATCCTCCTGTTTTTTATTGTTCTTTGAGTTCCTTTCCTTTTTCGCTTCTCCTGCTTTCTACAATTTCTATTATCAGTTTCATATTCTTTGTCTTTTTAATTTCTAAATCTGAAATCGGAAGGTATGTCTGTCAAATGTGTATCTCCCTCTGCATCTTCCAAAGTTTGAAAGGCTGCAGCTAATTCGGAAGAGAGGTTCTTGTACAAGTCAATCTTACTTGAGATTGTTTCTCCGGGATGTTCTCGTTGATCTAATAAGTATTGGAGTGTGTCGAGGTCATCCTTAATACGTTCGATCTCATCCTTGAATTTTTGAAATGGACTATTAGTTTTCATATCTATTCGATTATTGGGTTATTTCAAGTCACTGGGCTTTAACCACCAGCCATCGGCTTCTACTATAAATTCTTCGCTTTTATTGTCTACTATTACAATATGGTCGTTATGTAAACCATGAGTGTCACTACTGTCACTACAAGTAAAATGAATAGACGCATTGTACTTTTCCAATAATTGGCACAACTCGCTCTTGAACTGTTTGATATTCTCATCTGTCATAATTCGTCTCTTCTAAATTTATCTTCATTTTTTATGATTAGTTTTGGGGCATGGCATATCGTAATACATCTGAACCTTTACATTCCCACCTGCCGTTTTTTTTATCGGTTGTTTTCACATAGGTGATTTTCTTTTCTGAGGCAAGACGTTCCAGTCTTCGGCGACCACCGACCAAGGATGCGGATTGATTCTTGCTAAAGGTTACGCCTTCAGCGGCCTTCATAATTTCTTGTAGTCTGTCCATATTCTTTTTATTTTATTATTGGTCTCTTGGAAATTACACACCCGTATTCGTTTAGAGCTGTTTTTCTGATTAAATCAGGCTGTTCTCCTTCTGTTGTGAAACGAAGTGCATTGCGAACTGTGTTGTCTGTTACACCAAAGCGTTTGGCTAGTTTGGGGACAACTCCTTTTTCGTACAAAATTTTTGCTTTATAAATTGTCATATTAAAAAGTGTTTATTACATTTGTGGATTAACATTCTCATTTTGATTTTCAAAATGAGTTTATTGTTGATTACGTTTGCAAATATATACGTTAATCCGTATATATCAAAATAAAACATACGGAATAACGTATATATTTTGTTATTTAGAATTAATATAAATAATATGATTATGGAATCATCTATAACACAACGGATTATTGAATTGTATAATAGTACTGGATATAAAAGTGTAAGACTATGGGCTTCGATTTTAGAGATTCCATATACTACCTTATCTGAAATAATGAGGGGCGCTGAGCCAAGATATACTACTATAAAATGCATTCTTGACGGTAATCCGTTAATTTCAGCAGAGTGGTTATTGAGAGGAGAAGGAGAAATGAAGAGAGCTTCCAATACTATAGATAATCCTATCATAGAAGAACTCAAAGCAGAAATCAATCAGCTAAAAGGTGAAAATCGAATACTTCGAGAGCAAGCAGGTCTCGGAGAAAGAAAAGAATCAGATAGTCGGAGTGCGTAATCATAGATTTTAAAACAAAACAAAGGATTGAATAAAACAGGACTGAATAACAGAAAATATGAAAAAGAATCTAATTTATATAAGCCTATGTCTGTGTTTATTTTTAATTGCAGGATGTTCAGGTTCCGATAGTGAACCTGAAAATGTCGAAGTATATTTAGAAGCTAACACCAATCGTATCTTATTAAAAGAAGAAGGTGGTACGGCTTATATAAATATTGCTTCCAATACTAAGTGGACTGTGCTTGTTGAAAATGAAGAGATACCAGTTGTTGAGTTGGATGTTACTCCACTCTCAGGGGATGGAGATGGCACCATTAAAATAACTTATGGTCGCGAGATTAATAAGGTACAGTGCGAGCATGCTACTCTTATTTTTTATTATTATTCCGATGGAAAAAGAGTAAGTAAAGAAGTGATTTTGTCTAGACAAGAAAATGATAATGGAGAAGAGAATATGATACCTTTAACAGCATTGGCAAAAGCTATAAATTCTTTTCCTGCTACATTTAAAACAGCAGATGGCTATAAAATAATAACAACATCTACTGCATTTGTAACTTTAGGTGAAATGTATTATATTAATGGGCTGTATCAAGAATCTATGATTGATCATAATGCAAAAGAAATTCATCTTAATCTCTTGAATGAACCGGTTTGTATAAGTGGTTCTCCAATAGTAATGGATAATATTGATAAATATTCATCTAATGCACCTTTTTATGCATCTAATTATGATGGGATTGCTCCAGGATTTTTTGATGAATCTATTTTGATTGTCCCTTTGTTTTTTTGGATTTATAATGCTAATGTAACTGATATACAAGAAGAATTGAATCGGCATTCTTTTATATTAGTATATGATTCTACAGGAAATTCTGATAGTATTTTGAAATTGTGTTTATTGCATAGTATTTTAGAAGATGAAGAAAAAAGAAGAACAATGCTAACTGTGCAATATTGCTCGTTTAATATATCATCTGTAATTAGTCGTTTTAAATTAGAAAAAGGAATGAGGCCCAGTAAAATAACAATAGAGTACAAAGTAAATTCATCAAGTGATCGTTTAGATTTGGCTAAGACTGAAAAATATACTTTAGATTATAAATTTCAATGAAAAATATTCTTTTATTATCTCTATTTTGTCTTCCTCTGTTAAGTATGCAGGTAGAGACTTCGGTAAAAACAGTGTATATATGTACGGGACCGAAAGCACAAGTATATCATGCTACTTCCAAATGCCGTGGTTTGAACCGTTGTAGTGGTGATATCAAAGCTGTGAGTTTGGAAGATATAAAGAAGAGTAGGAGAGCGTGTAAAATATGCTATAAGAATTAACTCATTTTGTATGCTTGGTATTTTAGTATAAAATGAATTAGTCAGTATAGTGTTTACTCGGAATATATAAATTGTTGATGTGTAGAATAAATAATAAACGAAGAATGAACTAATATAATTATTAACCAAGCCGGATGATACACAAAAGTGTGGAAGTGGGTGTGGATTTAATTTGTAGTTTTAAATAAATAGAAGATAACCAGCGGAGTCGCAGTATGTTACGGAATAAGGAACAAAGATTCGTAACGCGTAGGTCGCCAGTTCAAGTCTGGCTAGCGGCTCTCAAATTAGAACGCTGATTATTAATTAATAATCAGCGTTCTAATTTTTACAGGATTCCCTATTCTTATTTTAAAAGGGAAATCCTGCGTATGTAATAGATGTGAAATATAAAAATGTAATCTATGTTGAGTCGTATTATTGTTTTAGTGGTTGCCGGAGTAGCCGTAGTCTATATCGTTCGCTTTATAGATAACTTTTTCTCCCAACGTAGAAGATAAAACTAGCTTTCAAACATTCTGCTGCGTGCGAGCATACAAGCGCCAACGATGCCGGCTTTGTCTTTCAGCTTAGATGTGATGATGGCTGAATCTTTATTAACCAGATTTAGAGAGTACTTGCGTACGGCTGTTTTTATGGGTTGGGTGATATAATCGCCGGTTAAAGATAAAGTTCCACCTATAATGACCAGTTCCGGGTTGAAGATATTGATTAGCCCGGCAATCTGTTTGCCTAGTTTCTGTCCGATTTCTTCTACAATTTCAATGCAAAGCAGGTCTTCTTTATTCACAGCGGCAATGATCTCATCAAGAGTGATCGGATTTTCCTCTGTGGCGATTCGTGTAGATAGAATGGAACTTTCCCCACTTTGAATACGCTCTAATAAGATACGATGAAGTGCCGATCCGGAAGCTTCCGTCTCCAAACAACCTTTTTTCCCGCAATGGCAGATTATCTCATTATCATAAGCACTCATGTGTCCAAATTCACCGGAGAATCCGGATTTCCCGGTATAAATCTTACCATCAATAATAATTCCGATACCTACTCCCCAGCTTACATTTACAAAAATGATATCCTTTTCTCCTTTTACGCAGCCTTGCATATATTCGCCATAAGTCATGGCACGCGTGTCATTATCAATGGTTACTTTATATCCCAATTTTTCGGATAATACATCCGCCAACGGCCTTTCCTCAAAATTGAATTGGCTGAAGCTATACCCTGATTCAGGATTTACACGCCCCGACACATTTACATTAATATTTAAGATCTTCTCTTTATTAATAGTGAGTTTCTTTATAAAATTGAGAATATGCTTGCATAACTCATTCATCCCTTCGATTGAGTTCTCAAACTTATAAGGTATATTCATTTTCAATTCTACCATATCGCCTTTGAAATTTATCAGTCCGATATTGACGGCGAATCTTTTGATGTCTACACCCAAAAAGTAACCGGATTCCGGATTAAGCCCATAGAGGTTGGGATGGCGTCCGCCACTAGTTTCCAATTTGCCATAATCATTAATATATCCGTCATCACACATTTCACCGATAAATTTGGTGACAGTCGGTACACTTAAATCCAGCTCTTTTGAAAGATCGGGAATTGTAGAACTTCCATTATATATATAATGTGTAATAATCCTCTTTTTGACAAGAGCACTTTTAGAGCCTTTTTCTATTTCTTTCAAGAATTGTTGGTTCATAACTATGTATATTTGGTAATTCACACAAAGATAATTAATTTTTTTATTAATACGTGGTTTTGAGGCCTTGAAAATTAGAATATCTTGAATGTTATATTCCCTATATACTATGTAATGGATTTATATATAGGATAATGTAGCTATGGACGATTGTGGATATAATAAATGAAATAAGACGATTTGTGAGGTAATTCCCCCTTCTATTAATTAATAATGCGAGGAATAACGATTTTATTAATAAAATATTTTATTATCTATTGTTTATTTAATAAATATAGCTATATTTGTGCCGTGATATTATTAATAAAACTCTATATCCTTAAATGAATTTAGTATGAGAAACTATTTTTTAGGTCTGTGTTTATTATTTGCTTTGTGTTTTACGGCATGCTCTCATTCAGATGATTCTGTTGATGTGCTAATTATTGGTGGAGGCGCTAGTGGAGTGACTGCTGGTATTCAGTCTGCTCGAATGGGGGCTGCAACATTGATAGTAGAAGAAACAGAATGGCTGGGTGGAATGCTTACATCTGCAGGTGTAAGTGCTGTTGACGGAAACTATGATTTACCGGCAGGCTTGTTTGGTGAGTTTCGCGGACATTTGGCAGATTATTATGGAGGGCTTGATTCTCTAAAAACCGGTTGGGTGAGTGCAGTGTTGTTTGAACCTTCAGTCGGAAATAAAATTTTCCATGAAATGGTTGACGCGGAGAAAAATTTAAAAGTATGGCATAATGCTACTTTGGTAAAGCTGGAAAGAGAGAATGATGCTTGGATTGCTCAAATTCAGATGAAAGATAATACAATTAAAAAAATACATGCTAAAATATTGATTGATGGTACTGAATTGGGGGATATAGCAAAAATGTGCGGGGTGAAATATGATGTCGGTATGGAAAGCCGTCATGATACTAAAGAAGATATTGCTCCGGAAGAGAAAAATAATATAGTTCAGGATATTACATACGTAGCAATCTTGAAAGATTATGGTAAAGATGTGACTATTCCTTGTCCTGAAGGATATAATAAAGATGAATTTGCTTGTGCTTGTGCCAGTCATGTTTGTATCATGCCTAAAGAACCGGATCGTGTATGGTCTAAAGACATGATGATAACTTATGGAAAACTTCCTAATAATAAATACATGATTAATTGGCCGATAGAAGGCAATGATTATTATGTAAACTTGATTGAAATGACCCGTGAGGAACGTGAAGAAGCCTTGAAATATGCAAAACATTATACGATGTGTTTCGTTTATTTTCTGCAACATGAATTAGGTTTTAATACATTGGGCTTAGCTGATGATGAATATCCTACAGCCGACAAATTACCATTTATTCCTTACCATAGAGAGTCTAGGAGAATCCATGGGCTAGTACGTTTTGATTTAAATCATGCTTGTGAACCGTTCAGGCAGTCTCAACCTCTTTATCGTACTTGTATTGCCGTGGGGAATTATCCTGTGGACCATCATCATACGCGTTATCATGGATATGAAGAGTTGCCTAATCTTTATTTTCATCCGATACCGTCATACGGTTTACCTTTAGGAACTTTGATTCCGAAAGATGTTGAAGGATTGATTGTTGCTGAAAAATCAATATCTGTTTCTAATATAATTAATGGTACCACTCGTTTGCAGCCGATGGTTATGCAGATCGGGCAGGCAGCGGGAGCATTAGCAGCTCTTGCGGTGAAAGAAGGTAAAAATATAAGAGAAGTATCTGTTCGGGAAGTACAAAATGCGATTTTGGATGGAAAAGGATATTTATTGCCTTATTTAGATGTTGAGTTAGATCACCCAATGTTTAAGTCACTACAACGTATCGGCTCTACAGGTATATTAAAAGGTATAGGTAAAAGTGTTGACTGGTCAAATCAAATGTGGTTCAGAGCGGATACATTATTATTGGCAAATGAGTTGAAAGGATTGGGTGATGTTTATCCTTTTGTCAATAAGCAAGTATTCGAAGGTAATAATACCATATCAATTCAGAAAGCTACAGAGCTAGTAGGAGAGATTGCAGAAAAAGAAGGTATTGAGATGAAAGAGGGTAGGGTAGAAGAGATCTGGGATAAATTTGATTTGAAAGATTTTGATATGAATCGAAATATTTTGAGAAGTGAAATGGCAATTTTGATTGATCAGATATTAGATCCTTTCAATAATAAAAAAGTAGATATTATAGGGCAATATATTCAATAGGTAATAATAATATAAGTGTTAACTGCTGTTTTAATTAAACTAATATGAAAACATTAGATCGAAGAGACTTTCTAAAAAAAGCCACATTGGCTGGCGCGTCAGCCTTGACTGTACCAACTTTGTTTGAATCTTGTACTTCAAAAGCTAGTGCCAGTACAGTAGTGGCAACTGATGGTTTGGAAAGTAAACTCATTGTTCCTAAAAACAATGGCTTAAAAATTACCGGAACTTTTTTGGATGAAATATCACATGATATTCCACATCAGAACTGGGGTGAGAAAGAATGGGACTTGGATTTTCAGCACATGAAAAATATAGGAATTGATACAGTAATAATGATCCGTTCTGGTTATCGTAAGTTTGTCACTTTTCCTTCTCCTTATTTATTGAAGAAAGGTTGTTATATGCCTTCCGTTGACTTGGTGGATATGTTTTTACGTTTAGCTGAAAAGTATGGAATGAAATTCTATTTTGGACTATACGATTCGGGTAAATACTGGGACACAGGGGATATGACCTGGGAAGTGGAAGATAACAAATATGTAATTGATGAAGTTTGGGAAAATTATGGTTCCAAGTATAAAAGTTTTGGAGGATGGTATATCAGTGGTGAAATAAGCCGGGCAACGAAAGGGGCGATTGGTGCTTTTCATGCATTAGGAAAACAATGTAAGGATATATCTAATGGATTGCCTACTTTTATATCTCCTTGGATTGATGGCAAAAAAGCAATCATGGGAACGACAAAAATGACGAGAGAAGATGCCGTTTCTGTACAACAACACGAAAAAGAATGGGATGAAATTTTTGATGGAATTCATGATGTGGTAGATGCATGTGCATTTCAAGATGGGCATATTGATTATGACGAATTGGATGCGTTCTTTTCTGTCAATAAAAAATTAGCAGATAAGTATGGTATGCAATGTTGGACAAATGCCGAATCTTTTGACCGTGATATGCCAATTCGTTTTCTACCCATTAAGTTTGATAAACTTCGGATGAAGTTGGAAGCAGCCAAACGTGCCGGATATGATAAGGCTATTACTTTTGAATTTTCTCATTTTATGAGTCCGCAATCAGCCTATCTGCAAGCTGGTCATTTATATGACAGATATAAAGAATATTTTGAAATAAAATAAATGTTATGAAGTCTACAATCAATTTTAGTTATCTTATATTCCTATCTGTTGTGGCAGCATTGGGAGGCTTCTTGTTCGGATATGATACTGCGGTTATATCGGGAACAATTGCCCAAGTGACTCAACTTTTTCAATTAGATGCACTACAACAGGGATGGTATGTAGGATGTGCTTTAGTAGGCTCTATCGTAGGTGTTCTTTTTGCTGGAATCTTAAGCGATAAGTTAGGAAGAAAACTTACGATGGTTATATCAGCTGTGTTGTTTTCCACATCAGCTCTAGGATGTGCTCTATCAGCCGATTTTGCCCAATTGGTAGTTTATCGGATTATAGGTGGAGTAGGAATAGGGGTTGTGTCCATTGTTTCTCCTCTTTATATATCAGAACTAGCTGTAGCGCAGTATAGAGGACGTTTGGTGTCATTGTATCAGTTGGCTGTAACAGTTGGTTTTTTGGGAGCTTATTTAGTTAACTATCAATTATTGGCATGGGCGGAGAGTGGTACGCAATTAAGTGTGGATTGGTTGAATAAAATATTTATAACTGAAGTATGGAGAGGTATGTTGGGTATGGAAACATTGCCGGCAATCTTATTCTTCATAATCATATTTTTTATTCCGGAAAGTCCCCGCTGGTTAATCGTACGTGGAAAGGAATTGAAAGCTGTAAATATATTAGAGAAAATATATAATTCAATTACAGAAGCGAAAAGTCAATTAAATGAAACGAAATCTGTGCTGACCTCTGAAACAAAATCGGAATGGTCTTTATTGATGAAGCCTGGAATTTTCAAAGCTGTTATTATCGGTGTGTGTATTGCGATTTTAGGACAGTTTATGGGTGTGAACGCAGTACTTTATTATGGCCCTTCTATCTTTGAAAACGCAGGACTTTCAGGAGGAGATTCTCTTTTTTACCAAGTTCTGGTAGGACTAGTCAATACTTTGACCACCATTCTGGCTCTTG
>OBXE01000017.1_pt1 | contig 206230 bp, 216 predicted proteins | sample 1495391 | NCBI WGS metagenome assembly OBXE01 (sample SAMEA2580146, study PRJEB22360) | human gut metagenome | biome: human gut; feature: human-associated habitat; material: faeces | place: Denmark | collected 2008/2010 | reverse complement strand
ACAAACCAGTAATCGTAGAGTTGTTTCGCCATTGCCTCTAAATTCTGATTTATCGGTATATAAGAAAAGGAGAGGAAAAATCCCCTCCTTAACTCTAAACCATGTCTCAGACATTCAAATCCTTCAGTGCAAGTGCATAATTGGGATAAAAACCGTCCATTATACACTTTAAACCAAGTGTCTGATAATACTTGTAGTCATCATCTTCGGTGCAGAGGTATTTGTAACCGTAGCGTGGCATGTACTCCTTGAAGAACCGAGCCAAGTCTTTCAGGCTTTCTTCTTGGTTCTTTTTGAAATTACTGCGCACAATGATGATAGACCAGTCGGGAAAGTTGCCTCTTCCACAGCTATACTCCCAGAAGCGGATATAGCAGTCCAAATCACGTTCACGAATGTCCACACAAAAGCCGTTGGCATGGGACATCACGCTACAGCTTTCTCTGTAGCCAAATTTCTCACACAAGTAGAGATTGAAATCAAGAATTAAATCTTTTTGTACCATAAATAATTGGGTTTTAAAAATTAATAAATAGAGAATTATAAATGAAAGCCTCGCTTACGCTTAGCCTTTTTCTTTTTCATTAGGCGATTGAACTCTGCTTCTTCTGCGGCAGTGGCATCGTAGGATGAGCTACCGTTTAGCAAACCGAGACTGATGCCAAAGCTATCATCGGAATGGGAAACGCTTTGCTGTACCTCTTCTTTTTGTTGTTTGGATTCCTGTTTGGCAGACTCCAACAAAGATGCACAAGCATTCTCTTCCAGTCGGTTGTCGATATTCAAGTAGCTGAACTCTCGACCTACTTTTGAGCCGGAGAAAGAAAAGCCGTTATGTTCAAACTTGACACCTTGTATTTCCCGTGTAGTCCGGCTGACTTTGAATTTCATATCAATCTCCCGGTCGGCAAGCGCATCTTTCAAATCATCCCAACTATGAGCTGTGGGCAGTTCTTTTTTCAATGCCTTGTATATCTCGTACTTTGCCTTATCGTATGGGCGCAAGCGTTCCTCTTTGATATGGTCTTTACCATTGGCAAAGTGCAAGCGATATTTGGCGGTCAGCATTTTGCAGACTTTCTCATTCTTACGGAAGTCATTCTTGTCGCTAATTGTTTTACCGTCATTGTCCACCCGGTTGAATACGATATGGCAATGCGGATGCTCACGGTCGATATGTCGGGCAATGATGTATTGCGTATTTTCAATACCCATCAGCTTCATATAGTCGTGCGCTATGTTTAGCATCAGAACATCATCAGACTTTAGCCTTGCACTGTCTTCTGGTGAAAAGTTGAGCGAAGTGTGTCCGACAATATTCTTTACCTTGTCATTGAGTAATGCCTGTAATTCAAATTGCTCTGCTATTTGTTCGGGTGTACCTTCTACTCCGGCCGCTTCTAATAGCTTGGATTTTTCCTCTTTGAGGACATAGCGGACACAACCACCGAACGATGTTCCTTTAGTCTGTTTACCTATCATTTTTCAGTTGTTTTATAAGTTGATTAATATGCTGAGCCATTTCCTCGCATCTATCCGCAACGGCAAAGAAACCGTAGGTGTTCGCTTGTCTTGCCAACTGGTTAAGATTGGTACTTTCACCAATCAGTTGCCGGATGATGTGAATATGCTCTTGCGTGATTCTTTCACGTACCGAACCGTTCTCGATGAGCGAACGGATGACTTCACTTTGAGTCTGCTTGCTCCGTCTGCAAAGCGCACCAAGCCATGCGTGTTGCTGATATGACAGACGGATTGTTATTGTATATTTCTTTTCCATTTGAATTTGTTTTAGTGAATAATTTGTGACCATCGGGAGCTGCCTCCTCAGACTTTTTGAGGAGCAAGTGGTCGGGAAATGTAATACACCGACATTAACTTGCTACAGTAAAAAAGTCTCAATTTCTCTCTCTGAGTTCAAAGTCTGAATCCTCGTTTCTTAGGTGGTGAAACCTTCGGTTGTGGAGTGCCTTGTTGTATGCTAATGAGTTTCAAATCGAATGTTTTTATCAGTATTTTCAAGGCAGGATTCATCATTATCATCTGTTGGAGGATAGCTTCATCAGGCTTCACTTTGAGCAGATAATCGGCTATGTCGTACCCCTCTTTTCGCTCGTTTTCGGTGGCGTTGGCTTCCAGATAATCGAACATCTGCACCTTAATTCCGTAGCTTTTCATCAGACCGATTTTGCTCTGCCAATAGTCTGTCGCTCCTAAATCGGGAAATAATACAACGCTTCTTCCAGCCAGAACGGATAGGCTGTTGGCATTGAAGCAACCGTTCTTTCCACCGGATGCTATCCATAGGAATTGCGGTAGATAGTAGGAAGCAATGAGTGTCGTTTTCTCACTTTCGACCAGTGTAACAGGACGGCTTTTGTCTTCAGGAAGCAAATGCTCACCGAAGAAGCATTGCTTCAGATTATAATCGCCCTTGTGCAGTACGGAGTGTACCCATGTGACATGATTGTATGGCTCTTTTATCCGCTTGCCAGTTTCGGAATTGTAAAGCATTATCTTACCCGTGCGGACTTTATTTTGGTTATCCGTCTGCCAGAATACAGTTGCACCGTCCCAATACTTGGATGTACCAACCTTGTATCTCTTCATGAGCTTTAATGTTTCTGTTTCTCCGAACTGAGCCGATAGAAATTGAAACAACTTGTTTGCAGGATAGCCACGCAATGATTGATTGACTATATCCAAATCAATGTAGGAAGTGGCTATGGGTTTTGCTTCCTTAATAGGGGCATAGCTCCTGAAACTATTCTCTGCGAACTTTTCTTTCTCAGACGGGTTCTGCTCAAAGTAATCACGAGGCGTGAAGTGATAACCACATTTCTGCTCATGGTCACAACGCCCCACGTATTCTGGGAACTTGATTTGCTTCTCCGTATCGATGTACTTTGAAAAGCATCTTTGACGGTGGCAGTTCGGACAAGTATGCCGAGTGCTGACACCTTTGTAGGGTTCTAATATGAATCTATGTGTACTCATTGTATGTTTCTTTTTGGTGTGTCACTTTTGTCGTTATTGTCGTTTTCGTTTGGAAAGTGTCAAAACTGACAAAAATGTCACGGGTTAATCTTTGAATATTCTCCATGCTTCTCTTTGCGGAACAATGTTCCGATGTTATCATTGAGAAAGCGTTGAAATGTGCGTTCCTTCATTCCATTTTGCTCGGCTATCTGTATAGCTTGGGCAGTTGTAAAGGATGGAGGAAGTAGATTGACTATCGCCTGTTGTTGGCTGTTGAGCATGTTCTCATTGAGTATATTTTGAACGCTCAATGCGGATTCCTTGAAATACTCCGTCAGTTTAATGGCTCGTTCTACCGTCAACAGGTCGATATATGTTTTACCACACTCTCCGCAAGTCCATCGTGCTAATTGGATAATCAGGCAGAAACGGATGATGTATATCTCCAGCTTGCAATAGATACTCACAATGGTGTCATTTGTCTCTTGGTCGCACAATTCTGAGAAGTGGTGCTGCCATTCGTAAAGCCGTCTCTTGGCATCCTCCGTGAAAAGAAGAATCTGCGGTTCTATCTCTCCAAACTCATTGAGGGCATACTCTTGTTGTATCAGTTTGTCAATAATGGCATTCCATTCTTGTTCAATGTTCTCCGGCAGCTCCTTGTCATTCCAACGTGCCTTCTGTTGCAGGTTTGGCATCACGAACAGAATGCGGTCGATGAATCCGTTACTGGAACGTTCCCCCTTTGCCAATTCACTAAGAATCTTCTTTTGGATAGTGCCAATAACCGAAATATACGGTCGCTTGATGAAGATGGAACTCTTGGCGTTCTTGCGGTCGGATATAGTGGTCTTGGCACTGAACACTGACAACCAAAACTGTTCTTCCGAACCGTTGTTGTAACGGTTGAAGTTCTTGAACCAAGCGGATAATTCATCAGCCCACAAGCATAAACCACGTTTGTTCTGCGCATGAATGAGGCTCAATCCTTCAGGTGTTACATCCGAAATCAAGAAGCGTTTACGGACTGGTTCCTGTGGAAATTGCTCTTCACCGCTTTCTGTTCGTTCTTTGCGGCTCATACTCATCAGTTCATCATACTTGGTAAGAGCCTTTTCAAAGACTTGATTCTGCTGATAGTCATAATCAAGAAACGGTTTCATCGCAAAGCTAAGCGGATGGCTTTTGTTCGCTCCCGGTCTTCCTATCAATGCCATATACAGGATAGGGCTTTCTATCCAGCCTTGCTTGATTTGGGCAAGGTGCGTGTTGCCGATGCCCACCGCTATTGCCGTAAGGATAGCAGCGGCAATGTAGTCAGTAGGGTAGTTATGGCATTTGTGAACTTCACTGATGATGCGTTGGATTTTTGTCGGGAATATGCTGACCGGAAAATCAGTACCAGCCAATCGCATACTTAAATCAACCGTTTCGTCAATGATGGACGCCGGATTAATAGAAGATGTATCCATAGCTATATCCATTAAAATTTCACTGACGATTTGGGCTTATGACGGACACCGCCTTGCATATTGGCAAGCATTTCTTCGTATGTTTGTTCGGAAGTCTTTCTACGCCCGTTCTCAATCCAAGCCAGAAGTTCGTCCTCGTAGAAATAGAGCTTCTTACCTTTCTTATAGGCAGGAAGCAGCCCCTTGCGTACCAAAGTATAAATGGTAGGCTTGGCTTTTCTGATGATACGGCAAGCATCCTCAATTTCAACCAACACGTGTTTGTCTGATGCAGGTGGTTGAAGTTCCGACACCATTCTTTTCAACTCAATGATCTGTTCGGTCAGATAACCCACCGCTTCGGGCAGTTTATCAAATGTTACTGTTTCTTTTTGCATACGTCGCTCGTTTTTAATTGTTCGACGGCAAAGGAAACAGGTGTTTCAATGGTGGAATCATTCACCAAAATATAACTGATGAATAACTTTTTGATGTAGTTGGTAGAACAATTGCGAAGATTTGTATATCTTTGCGGCGTATTAGTTCTTTGATAGACTGAGAAGGCTTTGGAGACTAAATTATGCTAAAACCTAAAGCGAGCAATCGCACCAAGTCATTGGTAAAATGGGGCGGATATAGTTTTGAAGTATGGCAGAATGGAGATAAGAACATCTCATATAGTTCGTTCATTATTTCCGATTGTCGATATATGTAAGATTCGTATCTACTTCATTATTTTGTGTCCATTTTTTAGGCACGTGAAAATAGAGAGTACAATGGAAGACAATGTCTAAGCATATTTTAGTTAGGTCATATTGATTTTAGGCACGTGGCAATATTGCCCGAACTAAAATTAAATGCTTATGACTAAAAAAAAGAAGAAGCCTTCAAAGAGAGGGAAGAAGGCTAACAAAAATTCCCTCCATTGTTCTCCAATGATTGTAACACAGGAGAAGAAGATAAAAAATTTGGCAAAATGGATTAAAGCCATTGCTGAATTTATAAAGGCATTGATTCAATTATCAAATGCAATGAAGCCTTTGATAGAATGGTGCAAATCTTTTTTTGAATTGTTATAATCAACTCTCTAATTTCTTTTTTTTGATGATAACAAGCGAAAAATATTTACTATATATACTGGGTGTTAATAAGGAACAGTTGGATTACTTGTTGACACATATAGAAGATTATTATTATTCTTTTGAAAGAGTAAAATTTAATAAGTTTACTGACAAACCAAAGAAGAATAGTAGTGGAGAAATTGCCACTAGACAAATAAACTCGTCTAAAGGAAAACTAAAAGAGGTTCAAACGCGTCTTTATGATTTTATGTCAAAGCAAGTTGAAATTCCTCAATATGTTTATGGTGGTGTTCTGAGGAAAAATAATGTGCGTAATGCTCGTCTTCATCAAGGAAATAAATATATATTTACGACAGACTTGAAGTCATTTTTTCCATCAATTTCTCATAAGCAAGTTTTTCAAATGTTTCTTCGAGAGGGCTGTACGCCTGCTATAGCAAGAATATTAACTAAACTAACTACTCATAAATATCAAGTTCCGCAAGGTATTCCAACCTCAACTTTAATTGCTAATTTGGTATTTAAACCCATAGGCATGGAAATTGACCAGTTAGCAAAGGAGCATCATATTAAATTTTCAATGTTTGTTGACGATATAACTTTATCATCTAAAGTTGATTTTAAAAATCTAGTACCTCAGTTCCTTGCAATCATTAAAAAGTCTGGATTCAGAATCAGTCACAAAAAGACACATTATCAAACTAAAAATCCTATTATAACAGGTGTAATATGCCAAAACAACCGACTTCTTGCTCCTTTGGGTTATAAAAAAAAGATAGCAATACTATCCAAGCAACTCTCAACGCACGAATCTATAAAGAATAAGCTACAAGGAATAAAAGCGTATTTGTCAATAATTGAAAAATCAAGTTCGCTTTGACTATTTATGTTGTCATTATATGTGGTGATTTTATGCTATTCTCCTATCCAATTTAATCTTGCATACGGATTCCGTGTGCGACATTTTACGTTCAATGGTAGATATTTCCGAATCACTGAGGGTATGGGCAAATACCCTCTTTATAAATGTGGCAGTCTGTAAACGTGGTTTGCCGAATGCCTTACCGATATTCCATCCAAAGTGCATAATGTCGATGGTCTTTAATTGAGAATCTACCTTTATAGGTTCGACTTTAGGCAAAGAATCTGATAAGTAGTATTCTGTAACATATCCACATAAGCGATTAAGGTCAGTTTCGTTAAGATAGAGAACCAAAGTTTGTTTTATATATGTGAGAACTTTATCTAATTTTTTTTGCGATGCTCGTTCTTTTTCAGCCATAGCGGTAGCGTGGTATATCTCATATTCTGTTGGCTGGCTGGATTCTTCTATGGGAGTATTATTGATAATAGAAGATGTGGCTTCATTCTTTGGAAGCTCTGTACTGTCTTCATTGGATTCTGAAAGCGAGAGAGTAGAAACTTCTTCTGTGGTGTCAGATGGAGTTTCATTTTCGATTTCAGATTCTGAAACGATAGATTCTATATCTGCTGCACTTTCAATAACTTCATGATGTTCTATTGGAATTTCAGCTACCACCGTTTTGTTGCGATAGCTCTCAAATCTCATAAAGCATCTTTCTATTGTTGGGGAAAGGAGTTGTCTGAATGCTATTTGCAGATTGAGATAGATTGCTCCAATGACAATAGAGCATACTACAAGAATAAGGTAGCTGCTGAACTCGTCCCAACCATAGTGAAGTACGGTCTGACGGGCTAAAACACCAATGATTGCGATTGTACCAAAAACAATCAGATGCAATGTTATATGTTCTATCTTTCTCTGTTCCATAGTGAGATGTATTAATCGTTTGTGTGCAAATATATAGGATTAATTTTTGAGAAAATCCATAGTTTTGCTTGTTAATGGGCTTTTGACGATATATTTCATCACTTTTCACCACGTTACACTCCTAATAATAAGCGTATTGCAAATTTCTTGTTTTTGAATGAAAATAGTTGGGTAAATAGACTTGTGTATCTTAAAAACAGAAATTATCTGCATCATTTGGGGTGAAACAATGCAGATAATCAATAGGGTATAGAGATATAGCTTATTAGCAATACAATGTATGGTTTGTACCCTTGTTGAGATATAAAAGGATGTTGTAATCTTGATTATGAGCGACTTTGTTTATTAGCCATTCTCTGAATACTATGGAATGTCCGGTGTCTATTTGATAAGATAAGGCTACAACCATATCGAGATTATACACATCGGCATTGTTCCCATTCTCCAATTTGATGTACTTACAAACTTCGTGGCTCTTCAAAATATTGGTTTTCAAGATTCTCTTGATTGCTGCATGGATAGCTCCAGCCGTTGTATAAAACAAGTCTGCAAGTTCCCAAGTGGTCATCCATACTTCGCCATCAGAAATATGGATGCCTAGCCCTTTGTTGGTTATGATTCCTCGTTTCATAGTTACAATTTACTTGAGTGATATTTTATTGGCTGTTTCTCGCTTCTTGGAATTGACCAAATCGGCATATATTTGAGTTGTGGACACGTTCTTATGCGTTAGCATCTTTGATACTGTGTAAATATCTGTACCTAAGGATATTTGTATGACGGCATACGAGTGACGAAATCCGTGGAAGGTTATCGGTTTCGTTATTCCTGCCTTTTTGAGCCAGCTTTTCAGTGGGTAATTAATCATACTTCGCTTCAAATCCTTGAAAACCTTGCCTGTTCCGGGTGTGCCGCATAGTTCGTAGGCTTCGTAACTGATGGGGAGTGTCGCTTCCGTCTGGGTTTTCTGTGTTCTGATACGTAAACAATAGCCTTGGTCGGGGGCGATAGTGAAGTCTTCCCATTGCAGGTTTAGAATATCACTGATGCGTAAACCTGTCAGACAAGCAAACAAAGAGGCTGCTTTCAATACGGGGATGTCGCAAGGAGTGGCTGCGAGTTGCTTCACTTCGTTCAGAGTCAGATACTCTTTCTTCACATCTTGTGGCTCAATCTTATCAAGATAGTCATTGATGTTCTCACGAAACCATTTGTCCCGATAGGCAATCTTCAATAATCCTCTGAAAGTAGAGTAGTAGCCGGATGCCGAATTGAGGGACATGGGTCGGTTGCTATGTTTGAGTTGCTTGGCATTCAGCAAGTATTCACGGAATTTTTTGCATAAGTCTACATTTACATCGCCAAAGGTACATTGTCCCTTGACGAAGTTGTAGAAATGCTGATAGACGAATTGCCATTTCTGGTCTTTGTTCCGACACATCTTCTTGAAATAGGCGAGGAAATCGGCTTTTTGCTTGGTCTTATCCAAGAAACCAAATTCTTCATTGATGAGTGATTGTACCCGGATGCAACGGATAGCCTCTGCCTTGTTCAACATATCGTTGTTGAACTCCCGTTCCATTTCGTTTTTGGGGTGGGCATAGATGTAGATACCGAGGTATTCCCTGCGGCTCATCTGCATCGTTTCGGGGTTACGGACTGCCGGATAATAATCCAGATACAAGGAAATACGATTATTCCTAATCGCTCTTTGTCGAACTGTTACTTTTGTACACGTGTGTGACATACTGTTTAATATTTAGAGTTTTACATTTGTTTGGTGCAAAGGAATAGAGTGATTCAATGGTGGGTACATTCACCGATAAATAACTTATTCAATCTTTGGGGCGGCAAGTAGTTTATCCAATTCAAGTTTGGAGATAAGCGTGTATTTGCCTTTCTTGACCTTGTGGATATTATGGTACTTCGCATAATGATAGAGCTGGTCACGAGTAAGATTGAACTTTTCCATTGCTTCGGCCACCGTATAATATTGTGGTTCTTCGGGTGCTGCAATGCCCTTAGCTATATCTACATGCTTCTTGGAATAGTACACTATGATTCCCTCTTTCTTCTTCGGAATGGCATTCTTAGAAGCGAAACAGTAGATGGCGGATAAGGTCATACTGAATTTTTCCTGCATTTCCTGTGTGCTATACCATTCGGTAATGTCAGGATTTGGGGCTTTCTTGGCAAAGTAAGCGTCCATGTGCTTCTTGCTCCAGTAGGTCTTGCCACGATTGAAAGTTCGAGGGATATTGTTCTTCTTGGCTACCACAAATATCCATGACTCGTTTACATGGTATTTCTCTTTCACTTCTGCTGTGGTGTAGAAGTCGGTGATAGGGGCTTTTTCTTTTAACTGTTTGTTCTCTGTTTCTGGAACAATAAAGTCTGTCATATCTTCTATGTCAGCTCTACGAACAAGGGTTTTTCTTTCAAATCGGATTACCTTGATTACTCCATTGCGGATATAGCGATATATAGAAGTACGCCCAATGTTTAATAACACGGCTACTTCTGACGGAGTAAGATACTCCTTGTTCAAATTAGGAGGTGTCTTTATGATTTTCCCTAATTCGTGTTGCAAACTTTCAATACGCTGTTTCCTAACCCTGTCTTTATAGGCAAGGTTGACACATCGGTGAGAACAATACTCCGTGGTGCTCTTATGGGCTGTGAAAACAGCATTGCACCACTTACATCTTTTCTGAATGTCGATTTTACTACTCATTATTTATCCGTTTATTTCGCCAAATCTGTTTCATCGCGTACCACCACGTACCATGACGTACCAGTGTGTCCACGACCTTTCCGACCTAAAATCGGAGAGTAACAAGCGAGCAACAAATACGGTACAAAAATGAGCTGAAAAAGCCCTATAAACGATAATCATCGCTTATAAGGCTAAAAAGAAAGGCGTTCAAAATGAACGCCTTAATAATCATTGATGATATATACTAATCGTTGGTAATCACCACTTACTTGCCGATGCAGAAATGCGCAAATATATTTTGCAGCACCATATCATTTGTCACTTCCCCTGCTATATCGGATAAATGGAAAATACATTCGCGTATGTCTTGTGACAGAAAATCTCCGGAGATATTTGCGTCCAATCCTTCTTGTACCCGGTGAATTGCATCCAGCGCACGTGTTAGTGCTTCGTAATGGCGGACGTTTGTTACAATGACATCATTCTGGGTGACTGTTGGTAAATGAGCGGCTGCTACGAGTCTCTGTTGGAGTTCATCCGTGTGCAAACGTTGTTTCGCAGAAATAAAAATAGATTCTATTTCCGAACCTATATGCTCAGAAAATTGTGAGACAAGTTCGTTTTTCTGAGTTTCATTTATCAGTTCTACCTTATTAAAGACTAAAATCAATTGTTTGTGTTCACAACGAGGAAGAATCTTATCGGAGAGCAGTGTTAACTGTGAAATTGCGTCAGCCGAATCAATCATCCACAGTACAATCTCTGCCTGATCGAGTTTTTGAAAAGTCCGTTCGATACCCAGGCTTTCGATCGTATCACTGGTCTCCCGGATACCGGCTGTATCGATAAAACGGAAAGTGATACCACCTATATTCACAGTATCCTCGATGACATCCCGTGTAGTGCCGTGAATATCGCTTACAATAGCCTTGTCTTCATTCAGCAGGACATTCAGTAGAGTTGATTTTCCTGCATTGGTTTCTCCGATAATAGCTACCGGTACACCATTTTTTATGACATTCCCTACACTGAACGAATTGGCCAGACGTGCAATGACTTCTTCTATCTCGTCAGCCAGTCGGCGTAGGGCGGAACGGTCCGCAAACTCTACATCTTCTTCACTGAAGTCCAGCTCCAGTTCAATCATTGAAGTGAAGTTCAGCAGTTTCTCACGTAGAGTTGTCAATTCTTCGCTAAAGCCACCTCGCATTTGACTCAAGGCAAGACGGTGGGTAGCAGCAGAGGAAGAGGCAATCAGGTCGGCAACGGCTTCGGCCTGACTTAAATCCATTTTACCATTAAGAAACGCTCGTTGAGTATATTCTCCCGGTTGCGCCATGCGACACCCGTTCTTAATCAGTAGTTGCATCACTTGTTGTAAAATATAAGATGATCCGTGACAGGTGATTTCAGTGCTGTCTTCCCCTGTATAAGAGTGTGGAGCCCGGAAGAGACTGACAAGAACTTCATCTATCATTTCTTCTCCGTTATAAATTCGGCCGAAAGTAAGCGTATAAGGTTTCTGTTCACTCAGCAGCTTTCCGGATTTGGCCGGGGTAAAAATACGGCCGGTGATGGTAATAGCTTCAGGACCGGAAACACGAATGCTTCCGATGGCTCCTCCTTGAGCGGTTGCTATGGCGCAAATTGTGTCTTGATTCATTATCTAATTCATTTTGAGAGGCAAAGATAGAGCTTTCTTGGTAAAAAACAGAGCAAACAGATAGAAGTTATACTTTATTATTTTATCTTTGTTCGCATACAGCAAGACAAACTTTATGGCTATGGCACACACACTGGATTCATTCCCGGATACCGGAAACCTTGAGAATTTGAAAGATAATTATCAGAAAATCACTTCTGTCCTGGCAGGACATCAGATTGCATTTTGGGAATATGACATTCCTACAGGAGAGTGTAATTTCACAGATGAATATTTCCATATTTTAGGGTTGAAGGAGGCCGGAATCATATTCAGAGATATTAATGACTTTTATCGGTTTGCCCATCCGGAGGATGTTATCTCTTACCAAACGACTTTTGCGCGGATGCTTGAATCGGAAACCAAAATCTCCCAAATTGTGGTACGTTGTGTAGGGAGGCAAGGAGAAACAATTTGGCTTGAAGATAATTTTATTGCTTATAAGAAGAATAAGGAGAATGGCTCTGATAAAATTATAGCATATACTGCCAATATCACTTCACGTTGTGAAAAAGAAGCACAGATCAGGCAGCTTGAGGAACGAAACCGGAAGATTATTGAAGCACTACCGGAGTTCATATTTATTTTTGATGATAATTTTTTTATTACGGATGTATTGATGGCACCCGATACAGAGTTGTTGCATCCGGTGGAAGTGTTGAAAGGAGCAGATGGGCGATCTATTTATTCTTCTGAGGTCAGTGACTTGTTTATTAGCAGTATTCATGAATGCCTAAAAAGTGGGAAGTTAAAAGAAATAGAGTATCCTGTGGATGTCGAAGCCGGCAGACATTTTTTTCAGGCACGCATTGCTCCGTTTGAGGGAAATAAGGTGCTGGCCTTGATTCATGATATTGGTGATCGGATGCGACGTTCGCAAGAGCTACTTGAAGCCAAGCAAAGGGCAGAAGAGGCTGATCGGATGAAATCAGTATTTCTGGCCAATATGAGTCATGAGATACGTACTCCTTTAAATGCTATTGTGGGCTTTTCGGAAATTATAGCTTTGACTGAGGATGAAAAGGAGAAAGAAGAGTATTTAGGGATCATTCAGCAGAATAGCAATCTACTGTTACAACTGATTAATGATATTCTCGATTTGTCACGAATCGAGTCGGGTAAGTCGGAAATGCATTGTCAGTTGACGGAAATGAGCGGATTGGTAGATGAAGTGGATAAAGTACATCGTCTTAAAATGAAGAAAGGAGTCAAGCTGAATGTGATTCGTCCATCAGAGGAAATTTGGATTTCGACAGATAGGAATCGGGTGACGCAGGTATTGTTCAATTTCTTGTCGAATGCAATTAAAAATACCATTGAGGGTAGCATTACTTTCGGACTTGTAAAAGAGGAAGAATGGGTTAAACTTTATGTAACAGATACCGGCTGCGGTATTTCCAAAGAGAAATTACCTTTGATATTTACCCGCTTTGAGAAGTTGAATGATTTTGTACAAGGAACAGGGCTGGGATTACCTATCTGTAAGAGTATTGTAGAGCGGTTGGGCGGTCGGATTGAAGTGGAATCCGAGCTTGGGCAGGGGAGTACTTTCATTCTTTATTTGCCCAATAGGCAAGTACAGGAAGTTGTGGTTGGCGAAAGAGAAAACGCAGCGGGTAATATGGGAGTGGAGAACCGGCAGAAGAAGATACTGATTGCGGAAGATGTGGAGTCCAGTTATCTGCAGATTAATGCCTTTCTGAAAAAAGAATATACAATTCTTTGGGTGCCTAATGGAGAAGAAGCTGTGAAGAGCTTCATACGCGAGAAGCCCGACTTGATTTTGATGGATATCCGAATGCCGGTGATGAATGGTATTCAGGCAACAGCAAAAATTCGTGCTATCTCGCAAGAGATACCGATTATAGCAATTACAGCATATGCTTTTTGTCCGGAAGGAGAGCGAGCTTTTGAAGCAGGGTGTAATGAAGTGATTGCAAAACCATATCCTCTGGAGAAGCTGAAAGAAACGATCGAAACTTATTTATAGGAGGGAGGAATAGTCGGTCTTTCAATGCAACAATTTATCATATAGTATGTTCTGTAGTAAATAATACTATAAAGATAAATTGGATTATGAAGAAAGTAGTACTAATCGGGGCCAGCGGCTTCGTCGGTTCGGCTATTCTGAATGAAGCTTTGAACCGTGGATTCCATGTGACGGCGGTAGTTCGTCATCCTGAAAAGATCAAGATAGAGAATGAAAATCTGGAAGTGAAGAGAGCTGATGTTTCTTCATTGGATGAAGTCTGTAAGGTTTGTAAAGGTGCTGATGCCGTGATCAGTGCTTTCAACCCGGGGTGGAATAATCCCGATATATACAAGGAAACCATTGAGGTTTATCTGACGATTATCGACGGTGTAAAAAGGGCTGGAGTTAATCGTTTTTTGATGGTGGGTGGTGCCGGTTCACTGTTTATTGCTCCCGGCATCCGACTGGTCGATTCGGGAGAAGTTCCCGAAAAGATATTGCCTGGTGTGAGAGCCTTGAGTGATTTTTATCTTGATTTTCTGAAGAAAGAAAAAGAGGTTGACTGGGTTTTCTTTTCGCCGGCGGCAGATATGGCTCCTGGAGTACGTACAGGCAGATATCGCCTGGGGAAAGATGAGATGATTGTGGATATGGTAGGTAACAGTCATATATCTGTGGAAGATTATGCGGCTGCCATGATTGATGAGCTTGAGAAGTCGGAGCATCATCAGGAGCGTTTCACCATAGGGTACTGAGCGGACGGTATTTTTCAAGGAAATTGAGATATAGCTTTGCACATCCCCGGGCATCGGAAAGTGCTTCGTGGTGTTTAAGTTCGATGCCTTCCCGTTCGCAACAGGCGCTTAGGTTGACCGGCTTGTATCCTAAAGAACGATAGATGCGGCAGGTACATTCCCAACGTTCAGGAAGCGATAACTCATCATAATCCAGTCCGTACATCCGCATGGTATTCTTCAGTACATTGCGGTCGAATTGTTCATTGTGCGCAACTACTACGTTGCCTTGTAAGCGCTTTTTGACTTCGGGATAGATGGCATGAAATCCCGGGAGTGACTCTGTCATTCCCGGCGTTATTCCATGTACAAGCATATTTGCACGCCAATATTCATTCTCCGGTGGTTGAATCAGGCTGTAATATTCGTCTGTAATCTCTCCGTCTGTAACGGTAACGATACCTACCGCACAAGCACTTTCCATATATCCTGTGGCGGTTTCAAAGTCAATGGCGGCAAATGATAAATTCATCAGATTCGATCGAGAACTGTTTTAATTAATGTATCGATGGTATTCTTATAGCCTGTGTTCGCTTCTTTGATCAAGCGGTTAGCTATAACCATACAAACGGTCATGGCTTTGTGTCCCATCAACTTGCTGAGGCCGGCAAGGGCGGAACTCTCCATTTCGAAGTTGGTTATCTTGTAACCTTTATATTCAAACTTTTCGATTTTATCATTCTGCTTAGGGTCCGCCAAGGGAACACGGAGTTCGCGTCCTTGCGGTCCGAAGAAACCACCGGCTGCAATAGTAACACCGCGCACCATATCTTCTTGGGCAATACGGTCTATTAATTCTGCATTGGCATCAATAACATAAGGTGCGGGAGCACACATGTTACCGGACCAGCCCATGTGATTCAGAAATGCCCGTTCAAAGGGAAGGTCACAAACAGCATTGCGTCCGGCATAGAAGTTCAACAGTCCGTCAAAGCCGATTGACTTTTCAGAACAGACGAATGTGCCGACCGGTGTGTTGGGTTGCAATCCTCCGCATGTACCGATGCGAACTAACTCTAAAGAGCGGAGGTGCTCTTTTTCTTCCCGAGTCTGGAAGTCGATATTTGCCAAAGCATCCAGTTCATTGACCACGATATCGATATTGTCACAACCGATACCGGTAGAAACGACAGTTATCCGTTTGCCTTTATAAGTTCCGGTAACCGTTTTAAATTCGCGGCTTTCCACTTCACATTCTTTATTTTCGAAGTGAGAAGCTACGAGTGCCACCCGTCCGGGATCACCTACCAATATTACTTTGTCTGCCAACCATTCCGGCTTTACATGTAAATGGAATACCGAACCGTCTTCGTTGATAATTAATTCGGAGGAAGGAAAATACTTTTTCATGTTATTGAAAGGTTTTAGTTTAATAAATATGTTCACCACAAACTACATGGATTAACCGCTTGTTTCCCGAAATTGTTCTCTCCGGCGGTTATACTGCTCTCTGTTGTTTGTGGTGAAATGCTTTCTCTAATCGCTCAACGGTTTACTGGTAGCTCCACCGATAGGTTTAGCTATGTTTTCACGCATTGATGTATCAGCTTGAATATTTTTCATTTTATAATAATCCATAATACCGAGATTTCCACTACGGAAAGCTTCAGCCATGGCCTTTGGAACTTCCGCTTCTGCCTGAATTACATTAGCACGGGCCTCTTCCGCTTTGGCTTTCATTTCTTGTTCGGTAGCCACAGCCATTGCGCGGCGTTCTTCCGCTTTTGCCTGCGCGATATTCTTGTCGGCATTTGCCTGGTCTATTTGCAGGGCAGCACCAATATTCTTACCTATATCAATATCAGCGATATCAATAGAGAGAATTTCAAATGCAGTACCGGCATCGAGTCCTTTGCGCAGCACTAGTTTTGATATGGAATCAGGATTCTCAAGTACTGACTTATGGTTTTCAGAGGAACCGATTGACGAAACGATACCTTCACCTACACGTGCCAGGATTGTATCTTCGCCGGCACCACCCACCAATTGGCGAATATTGGCACGTACCGTCACACGTGCTTTGGCTATCAGCTGGATACCGTCTTTCGCAACAGCTGTTACGGGTGGTGTGTCGATAACTTTAGGATTAACCGACATCTGCACGGCTTCGAAGACATCGCGACCTGCAAGATCAATTGCAGTAGCCATTTGGAATGGAAGTTCGATATTGGCCTTCGATGCAGATACCAATGCATGGACTACCCGTTCTACGTGTCCGCCTGCCAGATAGTGTGCTTCAAGTTCATCACGGGTGATGTTGCTCAGACCTGCTTTATGTGCTTCAATCATACCCGGTACGATGATGTATGGCGGAACATTACGGATACGCATCAGAAAAAGTTGTACCAAAGAGATATTAACTCCTGATACTTTGGCTGATAGCCATAGAAAAAAAGGTACATAATGAAAGAAAAGAACCAGGAAGATAATACCTCCCGCTATCAAGAAGATAGTCAGATACATAGGTTCGACATTCATAATTGTGCTTGATTTTAAGTGAATATTAGGATTTTAATTTTTCGACAAAGATTATTCCATCAGTGATCCGATTGACAACAATCGGAGTTTTTTCATTCAGTAATCCGTCCATTGACTTGACCTCTATGATATTGCCATTGATTTCAGCATTGCCAATTTGAGCCAGTCGGGTAATCGTGATACCTGTATCGCCAACTTTTACTTTTTCGGCAGCGCTTCGGTCTATTTTGGATGTTATGTCTTTCTTCAATGCCAATTTATCCAAGGTTTTCGACCGCATGAACCAGACAAGCGAACCGATACAGGCAATTCCCGATATAATAAGTGTTATAAACCCTGCACCTGTTCCCAGGTTAGCAAAAGCATAATAGTTTGCATAGATAATGCAGACCAAAGCTGAAATACCGGCGAGGCTGATACCCGGAATTACGAACAGTTCAACTAAAAAGAGTATTACTGCGGCGGCTATCAGTGCAATGATGATCAGTACATCCATAGTTTGTTATTTTAAGTTTTGTTTTTCTGCATTCCGGACTTCAATAGCCTGTTTATCCAGTTCTTCTGACATCTGAAGTACCCTCTTCTCAAGATCGCGGATAGCCGGTGCCATTTTACTTTGTTCGTCTTTATTAGACCGTGCGAATCCTTCACGCTGGCTCTTCAGTTTACCGGTTTGCTGGCGGTAATCTTTTTCCATCTGTTCATATTTCAGGTACAGTTGTTTGGCTTTTGGAGACTTGAAATCCGTTAAGTGATGGTAGGTAGAGTGGTCATCAATGATAAATTCAAAATCAAAGTTTTGTTCTACAGCCGGTTTATGGTTGATAACCGCTTCAAGTCGTTGACGGGCATCATCCACTATTTTAGAGTCTTTCCAAGTGCTCTCTAGAGAATGGAGCTGGGCTAGTTCAATCATTTTTTCCGGTTCCATAGCTTCGTAGTTGTAAGTTCGTTTAGAATCATTGGGTACGAATACGTAGATACAAACTTTATCTTCAGGTTGATACCTATCAGAAGCAAACCATCCTAAATTATTATATTCATCAATGACATACATGTAGTCGTTATAAGGTGAGTTGAAAGGCATACCCACGTTTTCCGGTACCAGATAGGTATCAGTGTTTGTGTTATATCGGGTTACAAAAATGTCATATCCTCCCATGGAGCCATCACCATCCGAGGCATAATAAATGGTCACTCCATCCGACAGGACATACGGATAATTGGCATTTCCGGAGGCGTTGATACTTCCCGGAAGTGGTTTTCCCTGGCTCCACTCGTCCAGCATCTTGGTTTTAGACAGAATATTCAGACTCTCTTCTCCCTGCTCGCTGTAGTAAATACGGTTTCCGATTTCTGCTTCGTAAACTGTTCCCGGATGATAGCCTTTCGTCTTGAAATAGTCATTGTAAGTGAAGAGCTTTCCGGATTCTTCACTGATTTTATAAGCTTTGAGGAAATTGGCTTTGTCTATTACAAAACTGTCAATAACACATACGTCTTCCACCCCTTTCAGCATGCGCAGGTTTCCTTTAGCCTTTTCTAAAAGCTGCTTGGCTTCTTCTATCGGTTTTTTGCGTTTAGACAAGTCTGCAATGTATTCTTCGTAGCAATCTACTGCATCTTGAAAGCGGTATAAATCATTATAAGTCTGAGCCAGATATAGCTGTCCGCTCGGAATGCGTTTCTTTACTGCCGTCTCCAGGTATTTTAGGGCCTCGGCAGCATTACCTGTTTTGAGGCAACACACACCGTACCATAGGTTGTAATTACCGTTTGCCGGTTGCGATTTGACATATTTTTGAAAAACAGGTTTGGCTTCAGCGTATTGCCCTCTGCCATACATGCCTCTTGCTTGTTCCAAAGTTTGTGCCGATAGGCTTGTCAGGAGAAAGCATAATAGAAAGAATAGGATATTTTTTTTCTTCATAAATGGTCTTGGGTTATTATTCAGAAGTTCAAAAATACAAATTAATTGGAAATAAACCTTTTTTCTCTTCTTCTATTATGTTAATTCTTCTTTAAATCATTCTTTTCTCTTACTTTTGCAGCCGATTTTTCAAAAGAGTTATGGCACAGTTTACGGAAGAAGAGAAAACCATTCGGCGTATCGAAAAGCGTTTTAACAAAGGTATGGTTCAATATGGGTTGATTGAAGAGGGTGACAAAGTGCTTGTTGGCCTTTCAGGAGGAAAAGATTCCTTGGCATTAGTCGAATTGCTGGGCAAACGTTCGCATATTTTCAAACCTCGTTTTTCGGTGGTAGCTGTACATGTGGTTATGAAGAATATTCCATACCAGAGTGATTGGGATTACCTCCGTGAACATGCTGAAAAGAATGGTGTTCCTTTAGTTGTTTACGAGACTTCTTTCGACCCTTCTACCGATACGCGTAAATCACCTTGTTTTCTCTGTTCATGGAACCGGAGGAAAGCTCTGTTTACTGTGGCTAAAGAGCAGGGTTGCAATAAAATAGCCCTTGGACACCATATGGACGATATTTTGGAAACTTTATTAATGAACATTACCTATCAGGGTGCATTCAGTACAATGCCACCACGTTTGGTAATGAACAAATTTGATATGACCATTATTCGCCCGATGTGCCTGGTGCATGAAGCGGATTTGTTGGAGTTGGCGCAAATAAGGGGATATCGCAAGCAAGTGAAAAATTGTCCTTATGAATCCCAATCGAGCCGTAGCGATATGAAGGGGATACTCCGACAATTGGAAAAGATGAATCCGGAGGCTCGGTACAGTCTGTGGGGGAGCATGACAAATGTACAGGAAGAATTGTTACCCAAAGAAGTGGAGTTTTAATTTTGAATAAAATATGAAAGGTATTTATGCTATTTCGTTGTTAGTCGTTTCCAACATTTTTATGACATTTGCCTGGTACGGGCATTTGAAGCTACAGGAAACAAAAATAATCAGTAATTGGCCTTTGTATGGCGTGGTTTTGTTTTCATGGGTGATTGCGTTGGCTGAGTATTCTTGTCAGGTTCCTGCCAACCGGCTGGGGTTCAGCGGAAACGGAGGGCCGTTTTCATTGATGCAACTTAAAATTATCCAAGAGGTGATCACACTGATTATATTTACCGTTTTTTCTACCTTATTATTTAAAGGGGAGTCACTGCATTGGAATCATGTGGCAGCTTTTGTCTGCTTGATAGCAGCGGTATATTTCGTGTTTATGAGGTAGGCGGTTTGTGCCGGTATGGGGTGTCAAAAGCATTTGGTTTGATATGCAGATAGATGTATTTGTTATCCTATCCGTTTATACCATTTAAAGCAGTTTGTTTTTCTTAGTATCTTTAGTGAAAATGGTAGGGAGCTTATCTTGAACCACATGCCGGGTATGTAGGTTCGTGAACCTGCGTACCCGAGCTGAGATAAAGATGCTTTAAAAAGAGATAATATGCTTATTGATAATGCGTTATTCTTGCTTCGGAATCAACTTGCTTTCTTAGTAATTTCTGTGCCGGTCATTCTGAATATCTGCTTCCATGGGGCCGGTTATGGGAAGCAATTCACGCTATTTGTCAAGATATTGCTTCATGTTCTTTGTAAAATAGCTTTTCACCTCCCCTTTTTCATCACTATAGATAAAATAAGCACCTATGTTGGGGTGTGATTTTGTAAAAGCTTCCGCTTCATCCAGCCCCATTACCATAAAAGCTGTGGCTAATGCGTCGGCAGTCATACAATCGTCGGCAACTACGGTTGCTGAAAGAATATTATGTTGAACCGGATATCCGGTACGTGGGTCGATGGTGTGGGCATACTTCTTACCATCTTTGTAGTAGAAGTTGCGATAGTTTCCGGAAGTTGCTATACCTACATTGGTCAGTTTTAATGTTGTTTGTATCTCTTGGTTAAGCGACAAGGAATCGTCTACAGGCTTGTTTATGCCGATTCTCCATGCTTCCTCTTTGGGATTCACCCCTTTTACCACCAGTTCGCCACCTATATCTACCATATAGTTTTTGATACCTTTGCTATCCAAATACCGGGCTACTACATCTACGGAATATCCTTTGGCTACAGCACTACAACTTAGCATCACCCGAGGGTCTTCTTTGATCACTTTGCCGTTTTCCAATTTAACTTTTTGGTATCCTGTGATTTGGAGTAGACTATCTATCATGATCGAGTCGGGGAAGGCTCCTTTTTTGAAACCGAATCCCCAGGCATTGGCTAATGGGGCTACTGTGATATCGAAAGCTCCGCGAGTTTCGGCTGAGATCTCCATAGATCGGTTAAAACAGGTTTGGAAGAAAGTGTCTGTGACGATTTCTTCATTACGATTAACACGGGTAATGACAGATGTATCATTGAATGGAGAAAGTGAACCGTCGAATTTTTTTAATTCGGCATCGATCTCCGCTTTCAGATTGCCGTCATATTGATAGGTAATATTATATACTGTGCCGAATACAAGCCCATTGATACTGTTGTAAGGTATTTGTTTATTTCGTTGGGCTAGTATCCAAATTGTTCCCAACAGCAGGATAGCTAGCCAAATGAAGCTTTTTCTTGTTTTCTTTTCCATAATAAGTAAAAAGTAAGTAAGCAACAAATCTGTTTATGATTACACAGCCTTTTGTTGTTTGAGGTTGATAGCTAATTATTAAAAAATAAGTGTTCGATTAATATTTTCGTTCCAATAAGGATCAGTATGATTCCTCCCCATAATTCAGCACGAAGTTTTCTGGCAATGCCGCATCCGAAGCGAATGCCGAAGATTAATCCTATAAGGGACATAAAAAAAGAAACAAATCCGATGATTCCTGCCGGGTAAAGGATAGACGAACAGCTTTTGATACCCAGAAAAGCAAAGGATACTCCTACGGCCAATGCATCAATGCTGGTTGCAACGGCCATTGTTATCACTACTTTTAGGCTTGCAGGGTTAAATCTTTGGCAGCAATCTTCTTCTTTAAAAGATTCTTTGATCATTCGTCCGCCTAGAAAGGCCAGAATAGCAAAGGCAATCCAGTGATCGACCGATTCGATAAGGTGACTGAATGTGCTTGCTCCTAACCACCCCAATAAAGGCATTATAGCCTGGAAAAGTCCGAAAAAAAATGCCATGATGAGCATAGGCCGCCATTGAATACGCCTTAAAATAATACCACTTGCAATAGAGACAGCGAGGCAATCCATCGCTAAACCAATTGCAAGTAGCCAAATCTCTAATCCTGTCATGTCGTTAAAATGGTAATTTATAAATCAGTGTATATGTGATACCTATGTTTGAGGAATCATATTCACCAAAACCCGGTACATACCATGGATTTCCATGTTCGCTGATCGAGCCCGCTGTTTTAAATTTAAAGCGTAAGGTCCATCCCATATAGAAGCTTTTATAGATTTGAACATTGACTCCGGCCACCAGCTCAAGCCATTGCATGTTAGATTTCAGTCCGTTGTAATGATAAGGTACGCTTCCTCCCCAAATGCCGTCTATCAATCCGGGATTAGCCATACTGCCTCCATAAATAGGGTCAGAAAAAGGTGTACTTGAGATGTCGTACTTGAAACTGCTAAATCCATAACGTAGTCCTACATACAAATATTCTTTAACAACATTATAGTCAGCTCCAACGCGAAAATAAGGAGCGGCACTTTTATAATGGATACCGGTATCACTCCAGGTATCTGTTTGTCCGAAACCGATTTCTACTGTAGGAATAAATTTCTTTTTTAAGTTTACTCTCACATTTACCTCAGAACTTAGAAAATCTCCTCCGAGTAGTTTACTGCCCAATCCGAATAAGTCCACACCGACATACGTTCCATTGTAAAAGGGAATCGTATCCGCTTTTATCTCCTCTTTTGCTTTCTGCTTGACAGCAGGACGTGCACCGGGTCTTTGCTGTTGTGCTTGGAGCGGAAGGCTGAATAAGAGGCACAGTAGGCTAACGATTGTAGCGGTAGAATATTTTGAGATTTTCTGTTCCATTAATGTTAGCTGCATTTGATTTGATATATAGAGAGTCTATGCTATGATATTTCTTTTTATTGGTTTCCGTATAATCAATCGGATGAATACTGATGATATTTTGTTTCATACTGTATCCGCAATCCATCGACTGAAAGTAAGGAGTATTGGTTTGCAGGATCACCATTGTATCTCTTAACAACCGGGTGTAATGAAACACAAGAATAGTCGAGTCACTTGTATAGCGTAGTGGGAGAGCGATATCATGTACCTTTTTCTGGTTATTGATGATTATTGAATCAGTTCCGAATGCTGTCACACTCAATGAATCGAGGGTGTCATTCAGTACAGCCTTGGTTTCCGGATTGATGGTATACATTTTGGCGTAGACCATCGGGCGTCCGGTCATGGAGCAATCACTCTCTTCCGAGCAAGCCGAAAGGATAGCACCCGTTAGTGGATAGGCTACCATCAGGAAGAGTACCAGTTTTATTAATTTTTTCATCGTACAGGTTTCATTAATCGTTCGTTATATTATTTTTTCTATCTGATAATTATTGCGTTCCGGGGCGTTGCGTGAAATCAGTTCGCCAAGAAATCCTGCCAAAAAGAGTTGTGTTCCAATAATCATGGCAGTCAACGACAGATAGAAATAGGGAGAATCTGTTACCAGCCGATAAGGCATACCGTGATTCATACTATATAATTTACTGGCTCCGACAATAACCACTGAAATGAATCCCAGTATAAACATCAATGAGCCTAATAAACCGAAAAAGTGCATTGGTTTAATTCCAAACTTTGAGAGGAACCAAAGAGAGATTAAATCGAGATATCCGTTAAAGAAGCGATTCCATCCTCCAAATTTAGTTTTTCCGAATTTACGTGCTTGATGGTGCACCACCTTTTCGCCTATTTTCTGGAATCCGGCATTCTTAGCCAGATACGGGATGTAGCGATGCATCTCTCCGTATACTTCGATGTTTTTTACAACAGCTTTGCGATAAGCTTTCAATCCGCAATTAAAGTCGTGCAGATTATGAATCCCTGAAACTTTACGTGCCGTGGCATTAAATAGTTTGGTAGGTAGAGTTTTCGACAGCGGGTCGTATCTTTTCTGTTTATAGCCTGAAACAAGGTCATATCCGTCTTCAGTAATCATACGGTATAATTCCGGTATTTCATCGGGACTATCCTGTAGGTCGGCATCCATCGTGATCACCACATTCCCTTCGGCACGTTCAAAGCCACAGTACAGAGCCGGGGATTTTCCGTAGTTTCGTCGGAATTTGATCCCTTTCACAGTGGACGACTGTTTCTGAAGCTCTTCGATAATTTCCCAAGAACGGTCGGTACTACCATCATTTACAAAGATAACTTCGTATGAAAAGCCATTGGCCTTCATCACTCTTTCAATCCAGGCAAAAAGCTCCGGAATGGATTCTTCTTCATTGAACAATGGTACGACAACAGATATATCCATTTTACTTATAAATTAGATATTACAAACTATAGAGGTTGCACCTCCGGTGATTTGGGCTTTCTCATCACAAACAAGGCAGTGGGGACAGCCAATATGCTGCCATAGAACACATTCTGTGACATCAGTTGCATAGTAATGTCTATCGGTGTCAATCTACTGATCATTTCCATCACTTCTTTCAGTTGGCTGATGTACCCTTCTATTCCCGGTACTTCTTTATTGCTCAGTTCGTCAAACATTCCCATGTAAGTGTTTACAATGAAACCATGGTCGATGAACCGGAAATAAATGTAGTGGGCCACTGCCGTGAGGAGTGCCGCAAACATATACATAAAAACGATGAATACCCATGCTTGCAGGAAGCGGATCGAGCCGCCACATACTTTGTCACGATAGGTACGTGCATAATAATATCCCATGAACGGAACTCCTAAAGTAAGCCCGAAAAACAGGAATAAAAGAAACGGAATGGACAATCCCAATGGGAATAGAATGAACTTAAGTATCCAGTATACTCCCATATAGGTGCCAAAATGCATGGCATATTTTTGTAAGTTACTTCTGCTTTCTGTCATTTTATTAATAAATAGCGCACAAAGGTACAAATAATATTGTTTGGTATGGAATTTATGCCTGTTAAAGTTAATAAAGCTATCCGGTCAGAAAAAAAACATTTTTTTTTCGATTTTAAATATCTGAAAAGTAGGAGCTTACCGGTAAAGCATGCAAAAAAGTACCGATCCCCTATTGCAGGTTTAATAAAAATACCTACCTTTGCACTCGGGTAAGTCCTATACGGCCAGCTCCCTTCGAATCCTCCAGGGCTTGATCGCAGCAAAGGTAGTTGGTTGTAGCGGCGCGATATAGTAAGCTTACCCACTTGCCTCTTTAGCTCAGTTGGCCAGAGCACGTGATTTGTAATCTCGGGGTCGTTGGTTCGAATCCGACAAGAGGCTCAAAAAAGGAAAAGCATCTCGGCACTGTCGGGGTGCTTTTTTGCGTTTATTCTTCTGATGGTTCATGAAAAAGGAAAGGGATGAACCTCGGGGACTTATCCTTTTGTTTTTAACTGATTGATTATCAGTGTTAGTTTTGCTGAAAATCGCGTATCTGTCCGTGTAAGCCTACATGGGGTTCGCTGACAGCCAACTAATCGTGAATGCAAAGGTATATGAAATTTTCGGATTAAGACACAGGTAAAGAGTATCTTTTACCGAAATGCGTATACAAGGCAAAGTGGCGTGTGTATGGTATCGATTTTACCGTACATACGCCACTTATTTAAATATCTGATTATCATTAGTTTGCATTAATTGCTATTATATACTTTTAATTGTTATTAATAGCTTTGGAGTATAGTATTGTCCACCTTTAGAATCAAGAATACCTCCTTGAAACGGGTTTGATGAGCAGGTCGATATGCTCGTGCTCGAGGATGTGTTCCATCGCCTTGTAAATAGGCATCTTCTCGATACCCGCGATTTTCAGTGCCTCCATCTTTATGGTGTTCTCGATAAGCCGCAGGTAATCCTCCTCCTTGAGCTCGACATATTTCTGCGCCTGTGATTTCAGTTTAGCCATACCTTATTATTATTTATTTTTTTATTTATTCCCGAAATCGGCCGGATTTTCACCCCATAACCGGTTGTCCCAGTATTCAACGCGAATGTCCCTGATTTTTTCTTCCATCACCTTGAGAAAGATTTCCGTTTTCAGTAATGCCGGACAATGGCGGGATGAAGCCGTCCTGCGGTCCCTGTACCACGTTATCGCGGTCTTGCTGTCGGAATAGATGACCCGTGGCATGTCAGGATGTTCAATAATGTACTTGACGGCGGCGACGATGCCGAGAAACTCCCCGACGTTGTTTGTCCAGTTGCCTGTGGATTTGCGGAACAGCTCCTTTCCAGAGGAAAGGTCGACAGCCCGAAAGCGTGTCAGCCTTTCCCGCGTGGAATGGGCCCCGTCGGTCGCGATTCCTGACGCCGGCCGTTTCATTTGCCTCCTCCCGGGTAAATGAACCCGTCCATGCCGAACCGGCGTACCAACGCCCGCGCCTGCCGGATGAAATCATCGATGACTCCTTCCAGGTTGCGGATATCCTTGCGCTCCCGCAAGATGGACAGGACACCGTCGATAGTCCTGCTTGTGGCGCTCTTGCCGTCTTTGGGATCGAAATAGACGGTCTTGTTGCCGAATGTCACCGTAACCTTGTACAATGCCTTGGGAACGATCACGCTCTCCACCCTTGCCTGAAACTGGACCGGCGTGGCGGCAACAACCACGTATCCATTGGCCTTGTGCATGGGTTTCAGCTCCACGGAATAAAGAACGTTTGGCTCGATTGCACCTTTCAAGTCTTCCGAAAGGACGCAAATCTGCTTGCCGAATCTCGAGTCTTCCCTGACTCCTTTCAATTGACGTGTTTTGGAATGCCGCGAAACGAACCCGATCAGCTCGCCCGTGTGCTCCGATTTCGCAAACTTGATCCGCGATTTCTCCGATGTCATATCACGCTGTCTTCATATTCAATCTATCACGTTTCAATTAACAATCTGGTTTAATCAATCAATTCTTTGGAGTGCAAATATACGACAATTCAGTGTGCCGGCAAAGCGTTTTTCCGTTAATTTTCAACCGTTTACAGCCTGAATATACAGGGAAAAGACTGTTTTCAGAACAGCCTTTCGTCCTCCGTGAAATGACTGAAACGCTCATCTGTTTCAGAGAGTTGCAGCAGGTAGCGGCACTTCCAGTAACGGTAATGACGCCCGCCGTTGGGTATATAGAGATTGACGTCCTGCTCGTCCAGGTACTGGTTGCCCTGTTCGGTGTTGTAGTTCATCCACGTGGCGCAGTTTTCGAGGTCCGGGTTGGGACGGACGTAAAATTCCATTTTCTGTTTTCCCGCCACGAAGATGTTGTGTATGCGGATATCGTCATCGATACGGAACCGGTAGGCGTACAGCGCGAAGTCGCAGATGTCCGCTTCCAGAAGGTTTCCCCTGAAGTGTGCCGGGGCCTCTCTCTGTAACCGTTCGAACCCCTCGCGGATATGCCGCCGCGAACGGATCTCCCGGTATCGTTCCTCCGTCACCGGGTCGCGGGTCACGTAAACCACCCTGAACCCGTTGCCCGTGCTGTCCCTGACCTGCACGTGCCCGATTATCTCCCTTGATTTGTTTATGCTGTTGTCCATCGTTTCGATACTGTCGGGTATGCAGCCCTTTACCAGACCCACGATAATGACAACGGCGACGATAAATGCCCAGGGGCCTACCGCCGCCGCGACGAACACGAGTTCATCGGCTTTTCTCCAGAATTTACTCATCCATTCTCATCATGTGGCGGCCGGATGCTCCCCGGACATCGGACACGCAGACCGTGTAGCCAGCATCCAGCAGCCGGTTACGACATGCTTCCATGTCCGCCTCGGGAATCCTGACGGCAGGAATCCGAGCGGCGGTGATATTGAATGACGGCACGCCGGTTGTCCGGGTGAGTGTCCGGGCATCGTCGTAATACGCCTCGTAGGATTCGTCTACATGGAAGAATACCAGGGCATCCGTTCCATGCCTCTCTTTCATCCGCTTGTAACATTGTTCGATTAAAGACTCTTTTTTCATAAATATACGAGGTTTTATATGACACCCAAACACCGGGCGTGCTCCCATGTAATTCAATACCCGGTATTTCAGCCCGAATAACATATACGGGCTTTGCCACACGCAAATATATGATATTTACGACATAAAAAACATTTTCTTCCTGCTATTCTACGTTTTCATACTCACCTCCTTTCTGCTGGTGCCGGTATGTCGCGGCCATAAAGGCGCCCCGGCCTTTTTACCGGGCGGCGGCGCCGAGGGACTGCCGGGCCTTCTCTATCGAGGAAACGGCATTGTCCATCGAGCCTATGGCTTCCTGCATCTTGTCGCCGCGTGCACTCCACTGTAACCCCTCGGGCATGTTGTCCAGGGCGTCCTGCTCCTCGTCCTTCAGTTCCTCGATCCGGGAGATGATATCGTCCAGCGAGTCCCTAATTTCCTGAATCCCGTTTCTGCGTTCACTGTTCATGCTCTTGATTCTTTACGATTCCACGTTCTTTTTCTTCACCTCCCGTTTCTCGAACTCCTTGCGCAACATCTCGACAAGTTGTCTCGAATCGGTTATTTTCCGTCCTTCTCCACACGGTTTCCCATGAAACAGCGGCGTGAAGACCAGCCCGAAATCCTCGTCCACGGAGAAACCGCCTATGAGGACGACACCGGCCTTGACGCGATAGTAGTCCCCGTACATGGTGTACTGGTCCGTGGTCTTGGAAAAACCGTATTCGGGCATAAGTTCCACCAGCGCGTCCAGCACCGGACGAATGACCTCGGCGAGAAAATTCGGCCGTTCGGGCGGCGTTTTCTTTTTCTTCCTGCCGGAATCTTCTGCGGCGTCCTGCCCGTAGAAGGCGTCGAAGCGCTTCCGGTAATTCTCTGTCAGTTTTTGAATGTCCATAACCGTGTAAAATTTAAGTGTTCTCTTCAAGCCATTCTTCCAGGGTCATCGAGTCGCCCTCGAAGTTGTAGTCCCCGATTTCCACGCCACCCCAGTCTTCCATGCGGAACTCCTCGCGGGAGAGAATGGTCCCGCCGTGGTTCACCATGACGACGGGCTCGAGGGTGGCCAGCCGGTCGCCGTCGTCAGACTCGCGGATGTCGTAGGCGAACAAGCCCTCCGGCACGGCATCACGGTCAATTCTGGTATCGGTAAACAGCACGGGGATGTCGTTGACGGTCATCGTCTCGAAGGTTTCCGTGCAAAGGTCCTCTCGTGTAATCATGTCTGTTCATTTTTATGGTTTCTTACTTATGCTTTGGGCAGTTCGATGGCCCTGACCCAGTTGTCCTGGTCATTGAATGCCTCGTCATTGATTCTGGCCGTGAATTCCAGCGGGGTCATTTTCTCAACTTCCGTATGCCGGTTATTCTCGTAATCGGAAATGATTTCCCCGGCGGGTGCGTCACGTTCGAAATTGCCTACGGGGAAAGAGAATATCCACACTTCTTTGGCGTTATCCTCCCCGAGAAAACGTTTCAGGTTGTCCGTGTAAGCCGCGCACCGGTTCCAGCCGGAGTCCACGAAACCGGCAATTTCCCCGTCCGCTTTCCCCGTGCTGTCTTTCAGGAAAACGGTGGCGTTTTGTTTCCAGATATCCTGCTCGACGCACAGTTCCAGGTACCGTTCCCAAACGGTGATCAGCCAGTCGATATTGATCTCGTGAAGATGACGGCAGGGAAAATGCTCCCGACTGTCGGGATTATGGAGCACGCAACTTCCGTCCGGGTGTATCTCTTCGAGCTTGTACATGGTATATACCGGTACGCCGTGACGGTCCTCGTCCTCGCCCTCCTCTTCGACATAAACCGTGTGGGGCAGCAAACCTTCCGGCATTTTGGGAATTGCACGAAGATTGGCAATAATCTCCTGTTCCAGTTCTTTCTGTTTTTCCTGTAATCTCATTTTCTGTCAGTCTTTAATTGAATTTTACCTTCCTTGTATAACCTCTGCTTGTAACGCCGGTACTCGCGGATAATCTCCGCGTGTTTCTTCCGGTCGGGTTTGTACAGCCCCTTCGCCTTACGTTCGTTCAACAGTTCCCTGTTGCGTTCTTCGCTTTCGGGGTTCACGATAAAGGTCACGAGACGGCGGCTTACACCGTATTCGCGTGCCAGCTGGCGCTGGCTGACATTTTCGGTGTGATAGCGGTGGAAAATCTCCGCCCGCTGTCCGGGTGTCAGTTTCTGCCTGCGGTCGTAGCGTGTCCCGCTGATGATTATCCCTGTGCTTCTGTATGGCATGGCGGGGTCCGTTTTTCGTTCGTGTTCCATGAATGGTAGATACGTTGTTTGTCATCTAAAGAGAGCAGGTACCAGCGGTTATAGATCCGCTTCCGCATTTCAGGGTCGTACCCGTACACCGGCCCCAGCTCGTTTTCAAACATCGTGGCGACCTTCAGCCTCTTGGCGTCGGACAGCTTCTCCCACCAGCGGCAAATAGTCTTGTACAGTCTCACATCCGTTACAAGGTCCGGCACCGGAGCGGAAGATATGTATCCCGCCTCTTCACCGCACGGGGCCTGCCAGAATCCCAGTTCGCAAAGTGCGCGTTGCTCGCGGCAGACCCGTTCGGCGAAGGAACGGAGCGCGGCCTGAAACATTTTCTTCTTCAGTGACTCTTTTTCACCGAGCAGCTCACGCGCATCCACGTTCAGCAGGTGCTTATTGCGTTCAGCAGGCGGTAGCGCGTTGTGCAGGGCCTTCTTGACCAGTTCCAGCCGTTCTTTCAGCCCTCCGTATTTGTCGTTATCGAAGTACCGGTCGAACAGTTCCCGTTCGTTTTCCGGTAAAATAAACGTGTCTTCCATTATACGTTATTTTAACAATTCCACTGGAATATTTTCGTTGACGACGGTAAATCCCCTGGCCGTCTCCTGGCGGATGACTGCTTGGAGTGAGCTCTTGCCGGCAGGGGTGGCCAATAATCCCGCGATATCCTGTTTCTTCCAGCCGAAGGCATAGTAGTTGCCTTTCCCGTCCCTGAACACGAGTTTCGTGGCGGTCATGCGCATGATACGGGCGTGTTCCCTCGCTTCCAGTTCCTTTTCCACGAGCGTGTCAGCGACATATTCAAGGTTGACATCCAGTTCCATGTCATACTCTTCACACCGGACTTTGGGTTGGACGGCAAGGAACGCTTCCACCGCGTCCCCCAGTTCCCTGCATTCCGGGTAAACCCGCACGTTTGTCGAGCCTCCATGCCCGTTGTTCTCGCAGGCGGCCAGTTTGCGGCCGTCTACCATCAAATCCGCGGCGAAACAATAGGTCTCTTCCGACATCCGTTCCAGGTACTGGAATTTCCTGAAAGAAAAGGTGTACTTGCCGATTTTCAGCTCCACCTTTTGTCCGGTTTCATTTTTACTCATAGGTCGATTGTTTTAATTGTTGTGAACTTATGCGTTTGATGCTATTTCCTGCAGGTCTTCAGCCGTTATGGGGCGAAGAAAGACGGCGTCGAACTCTTGTATATCGTCCTCGCGTATATCCCGGACACCCACGGTCAGTACCTCGCCGTCTTGTCGCAAATACTTGACTTCAAGCAGCATTTCCTTACGGTAGCCCGCGGGACCGTCACCGAAGTTCCGGCGTATCGAATCGACCGCTTCGGCTGTAAGACGTACAAAATCTCCCTGCCGGAATGATGGTCCGGGCATCACGGAGGGAGCCAGCATTTGCCAGTCCCCGTGCCCGTCCAGATCTTCCACGGCCGTCGCGTAGGCTTTATATTCCGCTTCAGTTTTGAAATGTCTGGTTATCACGTATCCTCCGGATTCGGCCGTGCTCTCTTCCGAGGGGATATTTCCGGTTTTCCTGTATATGCTCACGGTATCCTTACCGAGCAGAACTTTTACTGTTATCATTATTGCAGATGGTGTGATTTTACTATAAATGGAACTCCACGTCCTTCTCCTCGAACTCCGTGTCGTGATCCTCGTTGTAGTCCTCGACGGTCGAACCGGGGACATAGGTCTCGCCGCCAATCCCGTAACGTCCGGCATCAAGCAGTTTCCGAAGGGTTCCGGTGTCCCCGTTTAGAATCTTTTCGATCTCCTCCCGGCTGCCCCGGACGCTAACCCCGAGACGCAGCCAGAGGTTTTCCTCTCTCGAGGTGTCCGTCTCTTCCGGCCGGTGGCGTATGATATGATAATCACTCCACCCGTCGGCATCGTTCACCCCGGCGATGTAGGCGTTGTACTCCGCCTCGGTCTCGAACTCTTTCTCGTCCACGACGCCCCCGTTATCCGCCAGCCATTCTTCAGAAGGCAGTTCATTGTTCTCTTCATATTCCCGTACGGCGTCCTCGCCGAAAATCGTTGTTATCTTTATCATGTGTCTTTGGGTTTTGAATATTTGTTATTTAATGGTCGTTATCAAACTTGTTTGCCCGAACCGGTTTGATTCGGTTCGCAGACAGCCACCCGGTTTCCGGCGCGTATCAGTTTGGGGAGATACACGTCCAGGTCACGAAAAGAAAACCGCAGTTCCTTGACGCCTTTCCCTTGTCCGTCGACGCGTTCGGCGGTGGCAATGCCCAAAATGCCGGAAGCGGCGATGGCATCGTCCTCATACAATTCACAAGATTCCCCGTTTCGGAAAATGTACAAGGCATCCGGATGCGCTGCTTTCATCTCGCGGTATTTCCCCGTCATGTCGGATAGTTCCGGGCCATTCCCGCTTTCCGTTGCATTCCGGAGCTTCAACAGGTTCTTCGTGGCGTCGATGTCTATGAAATTCGTCCAGCCGGCTTTATGAAGCTCTGCAGCGGCTTCCCGGAGGGATATCTTCCCGTTCTCGACCTCCTCTTTCAGGGATTCAATAATAGTCTTCACATTCAACTCGTTTTTCATAATGCTTTTTGGGTTACATTGTTACTTGTTCCGGCGGTGTTCCGGTCAAGGGAGAAGCTCCCGTGGGCTCCGGTGACCCGTCGATACACTGCCCGTGTCAGGATTTCCCCGACAGGTAATGCCCGATGGACTTGTAACGGTTGGGAATGTTCACGTTCTCGTTGAAACCGTTCAGGCAGTGGAGCAAGGCATCTTCGAGCGTGACATAACGACGGTCGAAAGTCTGGATGTTATCCAGACAATAAGCATTTACAGCGTATTTGAAAGGCGCGTACATCCTTTCGTTTTCCCGCTTTAGAATGACGAACCAGTCGAAATAGAGTTTCAGGCGGAAACCGTCGCTCTCGCCGACTTTCATCAGCCGCTCTTCGTCAAGGAGCCTTCGCACGAGTGTGGCGTCGAGCTGGCGGGTACACTCCCTGTACGCCTTGATACGGGCCGTGTAAGCCGCGGCATATTGCTTGATTTCCGTTTCTTTCAGCCGATGTTCCTCCGGGTAAAAGTCCAGTACCTCTTTCGTCGTGACGGGAATTTTCAGGTCGTCCACCGCCATCTCGTAGGTCTTGTTTTCCAGCACGTCGTGGAACTCGAACCCTTGAATTCCCATGAGGGTAAATTCCCTCGCCGGGTCAGGGACCGCAAACGATTTAAGCTCTTCGAAATCGCGGCACACGGCCACGACCGGATACTTCTCGACCACGTCCGACGGGCCTCCGACGCGGATATACGCCTTCTCACACCCGTCGTAATCGCCGTGCCGGACGATGTCACAGCAGGTGTAGTTGGGGGCGGCACGATGGCGCGCCATATATTCCGTCCAGCGCTTGTCCAGTTCGGCTTTCACCCCGTCAGGGTCGGTCAGGGCAACGTTACCGCACTGGCTGCACTGGCCGTCCGACAAGGTGTTGCGGGTGAATTCGAGGAACTGTCCGGTGTTCGGGTCGATGACGGCGGTACATTTCACGTCGGTGCCGCCGCAGATACTGCATACAATTGACATAAGTTTTTCGGTTTGTGTATTTATTCGTACAATCTTTCTTTTTCACGCTTTTTCAAGGTCATCCGGAGATACTGCATGAGTTTCCCGCAGGGGCATAGTGCATGTTCCCGCTGGCGGGCGTAGCTCAGGTCCCCGTTGGAGAGGATCATGCCCTCGGCATTGAGGACGAGATCGCCATAGACATAGTTCTCCCCCGTGAGGTAAATCTCGTGGATGGGGTTCGGAAATCCCTCCTTGCAACGGCCCTCCCGGAAGAGGAAGACACGCCTGGCCTGCCCCCGGACTCCGAAAAATGGATACGGCGAGAGCGCAGCGAAGGTGGCGGCGTGTTCCGCCGGATCGTGGAAACGGTCGTCGCTCATTTCGAGCATGTGCCCCGAGCCGGGCCCCTGTTCCTTCTCCTGCTGGTACTCGTACAACGCGGCACAGGCTTCTATGAATTCCCTCGAGCGGGACGTGACCGAACCGTTGGTTACGATATAGAAATCATTGACCGTAATGTCGTAGGCGCGTACCCGTCCGAGGATATGGCGGATGGCCCGGACGTTGAGCGACGGCTCGCCGCCCGTGATGTTGAAATGGTGGATATGCCTGACATGCCGCAGCAGGTTGGTTATATGCCGCAGGGGAATATCCACGGCCTCGGCATCTCCCCGCATGCAGTGGGCACAGCTCATGTTACAGCGCCGCGTGATCTCGATGCAGAGATTTTTAATATATAGTTCTTTCATAAGGTGTTTTATAGATTTTCGACCAATTCACAAAACGCATCGAAAATTTCTCCGGTACGCAAACTGTCGACGGGAACTTCACGAATGTCACCGCTGTCGTAATCCAGCGAGGCACACAGCTCCCCGTCTTTTAGCGAAAATCCATAAACGTAACAGGGATCGTGATCCTCGTCGCAAACCGGCACGGAGTATCCCTCGACAGAGAATCCCTCCTCATCGAAACGGGAAACGATATCCCGCATCAAATCCAGCCCATTTTTCCCCAGTGTGTGGTAATGTTCCTTCAGTTTGTCGAGCTGTTGCCAGTCTTCTTCCGACACAGGGCAAGTAATCTCAAGGTGTTCCGGCGACGGTTCAAAGACCTCCCCTCTGTCGCCAATCTGCACGATATTTCGGGTATGGTCTACCGCGAGCACGTCGTACTCGCCGGATTTTGCCTGAGCAGGATCGTTCCACCATACTTTTTGTCCTTTCTTGATTGTTGTTGTCATAATTCGATATTTTATTTTGTTTTTATGTGTTTATGAATTTCGGTCTTGCACGCCGCACGATGTGCAGGTCATCGTAACCGATGGACTGAAGTTCGGAGAACAGGTCATTATACTCGTCCTCCGTCGCCAGGCGGGCCGTGGCCAGCACGTGGTGGTAGTCTGCCGCTCCGTGCTGGCCGAGGTGCATGTAGGAGGTTACCTCGCCCCGTTGCCCGTTCCAGGGGATGTCCGGGAACAGGGCAATGACTTGCCCGTCGGGGTATCTTCTAAAGACCACTCTCGTCGTTGCGCCCGCAGATTTCCGTGTCGATCTCATATTCTTTATATTTCTTGAATTCATAGTCCACTTCACTGACAATCTCGTTGATATCCTCTTCCGTGATATCTTCGGTATTCGGGTTACAGATGTCGAGCCGTACCGTCAGGTAAATAGTTTTCGATGCCATAGTTGTTTCTTATCATTTAACACGGTCTACACCTGACCGATGGAGTATTCTTTTACCAGTTGTTTTCGGTATGCCTTGTCCTTTCCGGCTGCCAGGTTTGCCAGACGGCGAATATTCCGGTTCGCTTTCTTCACGACTTGTTCCGCCGTCGGTATAGGCGCCGCGAGCTTCCGGCAGTCACTACCGCAATACCGCCGGTTCCCCTTGAGCGGCTTGCCGCAAACCGGGCAGCGTCGTCTGCCGTCCCGTCCGAGCACTTCCAGCAGGTTGGCACGTATGCCTTCCCACCATTCCCGGCGGTCTATGTCATAATCGTAAACGGTTACCGTGTTCCCGAAGTCACGTGCCTCGACCTCGACGGCAATTCCCGTGTCTTCGAGAAAGACCTTCAACACCGGGTCGTCGTTAGGCTTGCAATGTCTGTCGTACCAGACTATGTAAGTGGGATCGTCCAGCTCGTCGGGCTCCCCCAGCGAGAGTTCCGTGAGGCCGTTGTTCACGAGGATGTCGCGGACGGCCTTCTGCAAATCTTTGATACTTTCCATGAATGTTCCGTTTTATGGTCGTTGGTTCTTGTTTTGTCAGTTCATTTCCGAGGCGTGGCCGACAAACTGGAAGATGTCGGCGTATTGCTCGCTGTAGATGTAAAATTCTGTCCGTTTCTCCCCGGTTTCGGCATCTATCCCGTCGGCTTGGAGGTGTCGCCCGTCATCCGTCAGGTAGACATCGGCGAGTTTGATGCGGGGCGTGTCGTGCTTCCCGTACAGGGTTGTCGTGACGGGAAAGTTATTGTCATCGAGTTCCTCCTCTTCCGTGAGGCCGAGCGACACGCGGCCGTATCGTTCCAGGAATTCGAGCATGAATTTCAGCATGGCTTGCTCGGCCTCGTGCAGTCGTTCATCGATAAAGGCGTACTCGACAGCAAACATGTGCAGCTCGTCGGCATCCATCTTATCCGGGGCTTTGCCCGGGTCCGTTTGTTCTTTCATATTCTTGTTCATATTTGCTATTTTAATGTTCATACTGTGAGAAGGAAACGGTCAGTATCACCTTCTCATCGCCCAGGTTGTACACTTCCAGGCGGTCGTTCCGGACAGTCCTTTTCAGGATGCTGCCCTGATAGCGGGTATTGCGTACCTTGAAGGAAAAGTCATCGATGAACGAGCTGATGCAATGTAGCACGTGGCCGAACTCGTCCTTGCCGTAGGCCTGGGAGAAATACGCTATCACGTGCATCCTCAATCTCAGGATGTAGTTCGGGGCCTTGCTTCCGGTCGGCCCCGTCAGCACTATTTTATATTTTTCCATACCTTTTGTTCCGTTTAATCGTCATACCAGCCTTCGATTTCATCGAAATAGCCGTTCGAGTCCCATTCTTCCAGCAAGGTGCCCGGGTACGTCCATTCCAGACTGTAGAACAGATCCTGGCACACTTCCTCATTACCCTTGCACAGGGCGAGCAGGGAGTTATGCGTGAAACAGCCGTCACTGTTCTCCGGCACACGCCACCCCTCATGGTCTTCCGCCGCGTATTCGGGTACATAGCATACCTCATCGGGACGGTTGAGAAAGGCATCCTCGTTCTTGTAGATGTTTCCCTCCCCGCCGTACTCCAGCTCGTAGAACACGCCTTCCGGGGTTTCTGTCTTCTTACCGATCTCTATCATACAGCAACCGTTTCGTGGGTGTATATAATTACCATCCGGGCGGAGAGAACCCTGTCGCGTACCGTGGGGTTGGCGATTGCCCAATCGGAATGAAAGCGCATGTCTCGGATAGGTACGGTATCCACGATATCGCCATCCTTTTCCATGCAGATGTAGTCCGGTTCATACAGGTCACAGAGGAATTTGCCGTCCGTGTCGCTGATGGCGTATACCTTGCCGTCGAGAGCAGCCGTCATTTCCTCCTCGTTACGGTAGACAAACAGATATCTATAACCCGCTTCCATCTCACGCGTAATCCGTTCGTGCAACTCCTCCGGACTCAATGCCCTGAGCATTGAAACGACGATCCCAACACTCTCCACGGCATCGTAGCTGTCCAGGGCATCGTGGCAGGTGGTTTTGAATTCTTCTGCGGGACGGTCCACGAAATTGATGGTGCGGACTTCCCGCCCGTACCCGCCGAGCAGGTAGAAAGGCGTGTCGTCCCACAGCTCCTTTTTGAGGGAGAGTGGCAGGGAGCATTTCCCCGTCTTGCGGTCCGCCCCGATGTACATCTTCAGACTCTCCCCGCATTCCATGCGGAGGATATGCCGGGCGAACTCCCCGAATGTCATGATTTTGATTCCCTCACCGTCTGCCGTGAAGAAATCCGGTTTTATCTTTTCCATTTTTTGTCCTTTATTTATAGATTAGCGTTATCTGCGGTAAAAGGGGTGTAATATTCACCTCCTTTTATTAAAAAAGGTCGCCGCAGTCAAAACCGCGACGGCCCGTCATCATTATGGCATGTGATGAACAGTCTTATATTTTCGTTACTTGTCCTCGTAATACGGCACCCCGTGCCTTACCGCCGTTTTCTCCATCTCTTCCCACCATACCTCGCTATGGCGGTCCTTGTTAAAGTCGACGGCTTCACCGTCTCCGAGCCCTAGACGGTTGCGGGTTCCCGTTTCCGTTTCCCGCACAATTTCTTCCATCTGCTCGTCCGTAACATCATAGGTGTCGAACGGAACCGGTAGGGATTCCAGTTCCCCACGCGACAGCTCAGATTTGCCATGCACGAAAATTTTGTCGTAGAAAGCCTGCTCTCTCGGCGGTCGTTCGGGTTTCGGTTCAGGCAGTACATCAAGGTAGTCCGATTCATACAGGTAGTTCCTGTCGCGCCCCCGCGTCTGACGGTTGTTCTTGAACTCTTTCAACTCATCTTCTGTCAGGCCGAACTCCCTCTTTTTGCGACGCAGATACTCCATCATGTTCGCGAACGAGGAGAACGGGGCGACAAGTTCCATGGAAGAGCGGCTGCACCAGGTATCGCTCTTGTACAGCAGGTAGACCTGGGGACGGTTCCGTGCCAATTCCTCTTGGTGTTCGTTAAACTCATACAGGGCGTTGTCGAAACTCCCGAACGCCAGCCGGATTTTATCTTCGATGGATATGAACTCCTTGTGCTCCTCGAAGCGTTTTTCCACGTATTCGGTAAAGGCTCTGTCTTTCAGGGCGCGTTTCACCGTTTCATCGTCAACGGAAAGCGCGATGTCGGCGCCGATAAAATCATCGGCAGAGAGCACGTACTTCTGCTCGTTGTACTCGTCTTCCGCCCGGCTGACGGCCAGCACGGGCGTTTCCTCCTCGACCTCCACGATCCTGCGCAGGGTCTCCTCGATGATTATCTGATATTTATTCATGCCGCATTCTCCTTTCCCACCACCCGTGACGACCGGATCTCGTTTTTCAGCTCGGACAGAGAGTGGCTCATCTCGATACCCGTTTCCAGTTGTGCAGTATAAAACACCCTCTCTTCCAGCAGTTCATTGGCGTAGATGGCGACTCCGTCCTCTTCACCTACCTTCTCCACAGTATAATATCCGTTAAACTGGTATGGTTTGAGTTCTTTCGGCACGGACGGCTTGACAAATGAAGCATCGTTGTCGGCTATCAGTTTTTCCAGCCACGTGGTATGGAATGTGCCGATGGGAGATTCAAACAACGTTACCGGCCGGAATGCCTGCGGGGTACGACGGGTCGCAACAAGCACCTGGTAGGTGTTGTTGCGGATACCACGTTCACTACGGATACCGATATAGGTGTTCCCGAGCTTGCAATAGGTATCGTTCTCGCGGAATTCCCGCAGATGGGAGAAGGAGACCTCGCCTCCGAAGAATGCCTCTTCCAGTCCCGTTTCGTTCCGGAATTCGGCAATGAAACGCTGCGGGATATATTCACGGTAATATTCGTTTTTCCGGTACAGCCGTTGTGCCTGCTCCAGAGATATCAGTTCTGGTCTCACTTCTGAGAGATGATGTCCACTGTATTTCAACGCTTTGTACACGATTTCCCTCGTTTGCATCTGCTTGGGCATTCGGGAGAACCAACGGAAAGAGGTGCCGTGCGACATACAGTATTCCACAAACTCCGGTGTCCACACGGCTTCCGGAAACTCGGGCGTCTCGATATTCTTGCGCACATAGGTTTTGCAGACCTCTTCGGTAAGGAGGTGTTTGTCATCCTTACCGAGATGGATGGTGTCCCTTTCGTCGGCTTCCAGGGCTTTGATAAGCCTTGCCGGAGTCTGAAAGTTCTCCGGCAGATATTTAAAGGCGCGGGGCTCCTTGAGGACAATTTGGTCAGCCATCTTGTCGTCCATCAGGTGAAAGATGGTCTCCTTGTGTTTTTCCATAATCCCGTTTCGTTCGTACTGGCCGTGACAGATGGAGAGTTTTTCGTGTATGATGGCGTTTGTAACGGTAGTGTAATCATAGCAGGCGGGAGGCACGAGGCTGAAATCGAGACTCGCTATCTTCAAGTAGTATTCTCCGTATTTGTAACGATTGGGAATCAGCACGTCCAGATCCTCGGCTTTCAGACCGGAGGAAAACAAGTCCAGATAGAACCGTCGGTTCAGTATGGCAGCGGGAACAAAGCTCAAGAAAATTTGTACCCGCTTAATATCGTGAGTCGTCTGGTACCCGCCGTATCTGCCGTGCCGGTAAGAATCAATGACACGGGAGTAGACGGACGTTATGCCTTTACGAACCAGTTCGGCGTTCCAAAGCGACGGTTGGAACAGGTGCAGGTACTTGATCCCGGCATCTTTCCGTTCCAACAAGTTTTTCAGCATCGTGGATGAACGGAGTTTTTTTGGGACGTGGACGATGTTGTCGCAGTCTTTCCTGACGGCGAACTCGCAAAGCTGCTCACCGCGCAATTCTTCCGGAATATTGGAGAGCTTGAATGTATCCCAGCTGTAACTCTTTTCATTACGGTTGATGATGGACATGACAGCTTCTTCTGTCAGATATCGATGCGGAAGGCAGTCCAGCAGTTTGAGATTACCCTCTTCAATAGCCGCCTGAGCGATTTCCGGTGTCACCAGATGTTCAGGAAGATTGGCTACGGCCGTATAAATTTCTTTTCTCATGACCTATGATCTGTTTAATGGGTGATTGATAGTTGTGACGAGTCGCTTGTCACGGAATATGAAATACGGCTCGTTGTTTTCTTTTGCTTTGGAAAGCAGTGTATTCCATGTTGAGATTTCCGTGTCGGGTAGCGCGTGTAGTTGCCCGTCCCCGCTCATTCGGATTATTGTCAGACCGGATAAGTTCCTATTTTTCCCGCTATCCAGGGATTCCGGCAGGGATACGGAAAGTTTCCCGGCCTTGAAATGGTGCCATTGTCCCTCTTTGAACAGGAATCCTTCTGCTTCGAGTTTCAGCAGTTCCTCCCCCGAATCGGCATATCTCGGCTGGTGTTTGCCCTTCTTTTCCTTGTCGTCACGAATCCTTGTACGGCAATACACCTTGTCGTAATAATCTTTAGGTTTGCCGAAGGGAGTTGGCCTGAGCGTGACCAGATTACCCAGGTCGATCAGCGCGGAGACCCTGGACCCTTTCGGGTAGAAATTTTTCAGAATGTGCGGCAGGTCATGATTGTAAAATCTCGGTACGGAGATATACCTGATGACACCGTCCGGCTGTTGTTGTGCGATGATAACCATATCGATAATTTTTAGTTTAACTTACTTTTTGTACACCCCAGCAGATGTGGAAATTACCTTTCTCGTCTTTCTCGCGTCTGAAGAGGGTTTCTATGATGTCGGGAGAGATGTCGAACTCCTCGAAGATGTCCGATTCCTCCGTTACCTTCCCGTTTTTGACGAACTCGTTCAACCGTTCCTTGGCGAGCACCAGTGCCATCAGGTTCTGTTCGATGGAATCCCCGTAAGTAATGTAATAGACATGGCGCATACCTTCCGAGTCCAGACGGATGAAGCGGAAGTAGAATTGCTCCATGCGCGGGATGTTCCAGAGCAGGGATTCGATAATGATGTCCTCGCAACTGGGAACATTGACCGAGCTTCTCAGGCTCTGCTGCGTGCAGACCAAAATACCGTCCATCGTCTTCTCGAACTTGTCGAGCAGGCGCTGCCGCGTCTTGAAGCCCACGTTTCCGCGTATGACGAACAGTGGTCTTTGCGGGAAATGCTCCTTGAGAAATTCCTGGTACATGGCCACCGCATCGAGCGAGGTGCAGCCGATGGCGACCTTGCCGCGCAGTTCATAGCGCAGCTTGTGTCCGATCAGCCTGGCCTTTTCCGGATAGGGGTCGCCATGGTAACCGCTCATCTTGTGCGGGACCGAACAGGCTTTGATAAGGAGCTGTATCTGGCGTGCGATTTTGAGATGGGATTCTTTTCTCTTGTCCGTCATCGGGCTGAAATAAAGATGCAGGATTTCATGGAATCTCTCCATGATGGTACGATATACCGTCCGTTCACCCTCTCCGGGGGTTACGGTGTAGTTGATGATTTCGTATTTATCTCCGGCGAACTCCTTGAATTTCCGTGTAATGATGGTTTTGTCGATGAGTTCGGAAAGGTGGGTCTGGTTGTATATGTCTTGGTTGTGTTTCTCCACCCCGAATACGGTGGCCTTGCCCGGGCAGAAGCTGGCACGGAACAGCCTTGCACCGCCACGTGCGGGGAACGGACGGAGACAATGCTCGTTGTATTTCTCCGAAATGTTCCGCTCCTTGTCCTCGAAATACACCCGTGAGGCGTAACAAATCATGTTTACGGAATTGTTGTACATCAATTCAAGCTGCGAGTAGAGTTCCACGATCGAGTTGCGTGTTGTCGTGCCGGTGGCCAGCAGTTTGAATTCGGCCCTGCGGAACAGTTCCGTTGTCAGACGGGTCCGCAGGGCGTAAGGGTTGGTTATTTCGTCCGACTCGTCGAATATCAGGCATATTTTGTTGGAGCGACGCTTCATGAATGTTTTGAGAGCCGCCTTCAAATCACCCAGCATCGTCAACGACATCAGCACGAACATGCCGGCCCCGACAGCTTTCAGATGTTCGGGGCGGCTGACGGTGACGAACGGTTCGCCGTGGCGTTGCAGGAAGGGTTCCCATGTCATGTGTATGGCGATAGACGGTGCCAGAACCACGGTGTTTTTTGTCCGCGTCTCACGAAACTTGGCGTAGTGGTATGCCACGGCGGTTTTACCGGAGCCTTGCTGCCAGTTGAGAAGCGCGTAGCGTTTTTGAAAGACCAGTCCCATGTCATGTTGTTGCAGCGCAGTGAATTGGCACGTCTGCATGTCTTTGTTTAGGAAGCTCAGGGAAGCGATCCGCTCGTCCAGCGCGGTATCCCGCTGCATAGCGGTGAATTTTACCGACTGGAGTTCGTAAGCCCTACGTTTCTTGGCGATGAAGCGTTCTGCCATTACGCATTGTTCCCGCTGGCGTGGGGTCATTTCCGGGAGTGCCGGGAGCGGTTTCTTTCCGATGAGGATGTCGTTCAGGGACGAGTAGGTATGTTCCACCCTGTCCAGCAAGTGCGGGGCGTATCCTTTCAGTTTGAAGCCGTACGAAGTCTTTACCAATGCCACTTCTTTACGGGGAATGACGTTTTGGTCGCGGATGTGGCGCCGCAGGACGCCCAGTACTTTTTTGTAGGTCAGTTTCCGGCGTTCCCACGCTTTGTACTCTTCCACCGTGCAGTTTTCAGGCGGACGCTGGTTGCGGAACCTGGAGACCAGTGCAACGGACTTGTCGTAATGTTTTTGGAGTGCCTTGTGGGTCTTGATTTCGTACAGGTATTTTTTCAGCCGGTACTCGAACTCGCGGTTTTCCGCCATCGTTTCTTCCGAGATTTCCTGATGTAACAGCAGTTTAATCTCTTCCCGGATGCCTCTGCCTTTCGCAATCCGCTCTCCCAGTTGTTCTATCGTGCAGAACTCCTCTGCACGGTAAGGTTGCATCTCGATGTGTTTGGATGCCCGCAAAAATGCCATGATTTTGGTGTCGAACTTTGCCACGCCCACCCGCTTGAAGGCGTCGGACGGGAGTTTTGTCTGCCCGATGAAGGAGAAATCTCGGTTTATGGCGTTGATTCTCGTTTTGTCCCAGAATTCGTCTTTCAGGAACGTGGCGGGAACGATCATCAACAGCAGACCGGCGGGGTTCAGCATCCAGTAGGCTTTGTTGCAGTAGTGGAATTGTGAAGGGGTGCCGTCGAAATCGAGGTTGAACGGCGGATTGCCGATCAGGATGTCGAAGCGTTCCTCCATTTCACAGGTACGGATGTCCGCAACATTGATGTGAGCGTTCGGATAGAGGAATCTGGCGACTTTGACCGCGTCAGGGTCTATGTCGAAACCGTAGACGTTATACGGATTAGGCAAGAAATTGAAAAAGTTTCCCATACCGCAGCACATATCCAGAATCATGTCCGTAGCTTGCGGGCAAGCGGCATCGACCATCGTCCGGCAAATCTCGTGCGGCGTGAAGAACTGGCCCATTTCCTGTTCCCGCTTGGCTTCGGCGTACTCGGAATAGGAGGCGAAATCCCCTTGTTTCAACGTGTGAAGTCCGCCGTGCCCGGTGTAGGAATTATACACGGTTTCGGCTGTAAACTCGGACGAGCCGGAATCAATGGCCGCCAGAATTTTCTCGTTAACCGCTTTCCTTGCGGATTGCGATATTTTCAGTGGATGAATCTGGTACATGTTGGAATTATTTATGAGGTGTATGATAACAGTGATTCCTTGATTCCCGAGGACAAGTCAGAAAAATTCATGCTTTGTATCTCTTCATACTGCATGCCCAGGAACTCGGTGAAAGCGTCGCACTGGGCCTCTATCCGACGTTCCATGGATTCTCTCGTTTGCTTGTTTCTCGCTTTTCGGTACGCCTTTACCAACGCCTCGACAGTTTCGTCGAAATCCCCGAAGTCGTAGTTGGCGGTGCGCATCTCGGAAAACAGTTCTATTGTCTTTCCGTTAGGCAGCGTGTAGTTCAGAGGTCTTGTCTTTGCATTGGTTTTTTCGAGTGCCTTTATCGTTTTGAGTTCTTTGTCGGTTGCCGTGCGGCAGAGCGGCAGATTCCCGGAGGCGATTTGCCTGTACCCCTCGACAAGCCGTCCTTCGGATACCATTTTCCCGTACGTTTCCCTGACATAGCGGTATACAGGGGAGGTGTTCGAATAGACGGAACTCTCACGGAGCGTCTTGACGCGCAGTTTCCCGACGAGTTTCTCCAGCACCTGTTCCCGGCTCTTGTACAGGTTGCGGCGCTTGGTGCGGAACGTATCGCGGAGGATGTCTTCGATGGTCATGTCATGCGTCTCGTGGTAATACGCGAGCTCTTCCTCCTCCGTCATGTCGAAAATCTCGTCGTACGTGTCGGTGCGCAGGTATTGAAAGGTCGTTCCCCGTGAGAGGATTTCCTCGATCAGTCCCATGTGCTCCCCCAGGACCGGCCCCGAGAGCGATTGCGGGTGGCAGTACAGGCATGTCTTGCCCAGGTACACCTCGGGACAGCCGTCTTTGTATTTGCTCGCCTTGACGCTGAACCCTTTGTCCGTGAAAAGGCGCTTCACCTCGTCGAAGAAGCGTCCGGCTTTCTCTTCCGACATGCGGCCGCAGTCGTAACCGGACTCGATGCGGAAGTACGTGTCGATATATATCGGTTTGTCCATTGGCAGTTCTGATTTGGATGTGTTATATAAAGCATAGCCCGGAAACCTCTCGTCAGATTTCCGGGCATCGTTGAAAATATTGTCATAGGCGTATGGAGTCGAACACCTTGTCGATGTCATCCTGTGCCAGCCCGATGTAGCGCCGGGTGGTTTCCAGGTTGGAGTGCCGGAATATCTGGTTGAGCAGGATCAGGCCCTCGGCCGAGCGCCCCATCAGCTCGTAGACGTACCGCCCGAAGGTCTTGCGGAAGGTATGCGTGGAGAATGCCCTGATCGGCAGCCTATACCTTACCCGGAATACCTTGAGCAGTTTGTTGATATGTTCCAGCGAGTAGGGCTTCCCGGTACGCGGGCTGAGAAAGATGTACTGTTCGGGGTCGGGGCGCCCGAGCATCCCGTACAGGAAAAGGTTCTTCTCCTGCACGTCCCTGTTGAACCTGATCAGACGGTTTTTCTTCGTTTTCCGCTCGAGGCGGGTCAGGGTATCTTTCCCCAGTATGTCTTTCCAGCGCAGGGTCCTCACGTCGGAGGCCCTGCATGCCGTGCAGAACGACAGCCAGCAGTACGTTTCCCACAGGTACTCGCCGTCCTTCTCAAGCTCGCGGACCAGCCTGTTATACTCCGCTATGGGCAGGTAGTCCGCTGTCGTGAGTTGTCCCCGGATACGTGTCATGGTCTACGGGCCGCACCGGGCGATAAGCTGTTTGACATTCCGGATTTTCTCTTCCGGTTCCTTCTCCCGGCGGAAGGACGGCGTGCATCTCGTGCGCCGCATTCCCGTTCCCCAACCCATATTGCCGATGACGCCGTGCAGGCGCCTCTTTTCCTTGTAAAGGCTCGTTTCGAACCGTTCGAGCCGCTTCTCAAGCGTCGCCCGTTTATACGTTCTTCCTGCCATGATACCGTGTCTTGTCAGTTAAGTGAACCCGAAAGCATGACCTCTGCCAGTGCCCCGTTCTGGGGAATCATCGCCGGAAGGTCGGTCTTGCCCGGTTTATAAAGTTCTGTCGCGCAGTTGTACACGTCCCACGCCGTGAGCGTCTGTTTCTCTTCGGCGAGCTTGAGCAGGTCCTCGGTGAAGATGGAAATCTGGGACTGGTTCAACGGGTAGGTCTCCACCTTGGACGAGAGGCGCTTGTCGGAGCTGTCATGCGAGACCCGCAACGCCGTCAGCAGGCCGATGTAGGCGTACATCTCCACGGGTGAGACTTTCTTCTCCTTCAGGCGGCGGATACGCTCCCTGTCCTCGTTCATCTGTTCCTCGAAGTTCGAGAGCCACCCGTCCACGCGGCTGAAAAGTTCCTCCGTGGTGACCTTGTCTTTCCCGTAGTTCGACACGCTGCGCTCGGGGGAGAGGATGCACTGGTTGTGGCACACGAGCACGCACGGGCCTATTGCTGCCTGGATGCCGTCCTGGTGGAAGGCCACGACCAGCGTGGTGGTCAGCTCGTCCGTCTCCCAGTTCCTGATGCGGATGGTAGCGTATACCCGGCGCAGGACATGCGCCTCGACGGCGTTCTCGCCGTATTTTTCCTCCACCTGCGGCAGGACGACCACGCCGGGCTGGGCCTTGTTCTTGTTCTGGGCGGCGAAGATTTCCTCCACCTCGTAATTCAGGTTGTACTTCTTGCAGATTCCCGCCATGCGCTCGATCACCTCGTAGTGGTAGATGCCCTTGACGGGGTTTCCGTAAATGTCATTCTCCTTGTGCGTGCGGCGGAGCGTGTCGAGCGTCATCACCTCGACGTTGTTGTTCTGGAAGTCGAACTGCACGGGGGCAGCCATGGTTGCTAATGTTGTTGCCATAATGATTGATATTAAAAAAGTTATACAATAAGAAAGGCGGTGAACGGTTGTTCATCGCCTTTTCAGGATTCATTCTGTGGGTTCAGGCAGGTAACACCTGCATATCAGGTCCGTGATACTCGGGTAATACGCGTTGCCATAAGTTCCGTATGGTCCGCAGCGGGCAAGGAAGCGGAAGTAAAAATCTACCGGACGCCGGTAGCTCGTCTGTATCTTGGTTTTCAGCAGGCGGTAGGCGTACCCGTCAGAATTTTCCACCTTGACCTTGCGCCCGTTGAAATAGTAGTTTCCCTCCCCGTCCGAGGAGAACAGCACCTCTTTCTTCGCGGGACGTTCGTCGGCAACCGCCCGGAAGAACTCCCCGAGGGAGCGGCAGTCCTGGTATTCTATCGGGATCGTGTCGCCCTCTTTCAGTTTCCTGTCGAGCTTGTCGAGCAGTGCCTTGATGGCGGGCGTGTAGATGTTCTCCGATTGGAAACATCCCGTGCCGCGCCAGTGTCTCTCAAAAAGCCTGCTGGTTTCAAGGAGCAGGGATAGGGTTTCCCGGGCGGTTTGGGGCTTGTCTGCCAGGTATGGAATATGCTCGGTTGCCAGTACGGGGAGCGACAGGTAATCTTCCGCCTGTAGTTCGCTCTTCTGGTGCAGGTTGCAGTGCCTCTCGAGCAGGGAGTCGATGTCGGCCTCCCGCAAGCTCCCGTCCGTCCATGCCAGGCAGCCCTCTTTCCTGCAGGTGGGACATTTGTCCGCTCCATACGGCAGGAGCATTACCTTGCCGCAGTTGGAACAGGTGACCAGGTCGCCACGTTCCGTATAAACATCTATCGTCTCCATCCTCAATCCTCCACGTAAGGCCATTCGAGATGGCAGTCATTACAAATCGCCACGCCCTCGTCGTCCAGAATATCGATGTCGGTACACCCGCATTCGGGGCATACCGGTGTCTCTTTTTCTTTCATGTGTCTTTTTTTTAGGTTTTACATTTTCTTAATCACTGCTAGCGGGACCCAGTATGCGGACGTCCCGAAATCACGCATCCCGTCCTCGTCTTGGATGAGTTCGTACTCTTCCTTCCCGATATACTTCTGGGAGTCCGGCCAGCACACGGCACGGTAACACTTCTCCGGCTCGGGAGATTTACCGAATACCCGGATGTATTCCTCCTCGGGGACATAGCGTGCCCCGTTGTCCCCGCTGTTCCACGAGGGGTAACCGGTTCCGCTTTCCTCGAAAGAGGAGGCATCCTCGGGAAATTCGACCAGCACGTACAGCCTGTCGTCCCATGTCAGGGAACACCTCTCACAGTGGAAGAGGCTTTCGTGGATATCGTAACGGACTTTTTCCGAACCACATTTCGGGCAGGTTACATCCTTGCTTTTGAGAAACTCCAGGATTTCTCCGGCAATGACGTCCAGACTGTCCCAGTAGAGTTGTTCCTTGTAATCCTTTGACATTCTGGCGGCCAGTTCCATCATCTGTCCGTCGTCTATCTTTCGGGTGTCGTACCCTTTAGCCGCCAGGTCGTCCCGGTGCACGGAAGAGATCGGGAAATACCCTCCGGACAGCCGTTTTTGTAACCGACGTTCCTCTTCCGTGGGATTTTCCTTGGCGTCAAAATACGCTTTTACTTCGTCTAAAATTGTTTGAACCATATTCTATATGTATTATATGTCCGCTGTTTTTTCCTTGTAGAATCCGTCGACGGCAAGCAGGTAATCCTCCGTGCCCCAGTCGGTACCCGTGTGCCTCGTCTCGAACTCTCCCGCCCAGCGGATGATGTCCGATACCACGGCCCGGGAATCCCTGCCTTCCCAGAGATTCTCCGCCCCGGCGTTATAGGCCAGGTCCACGACTGTTTCCAGCAGTTTCCGGTTGCCGTTGCACTCCCTGCCGAGGGACGAGAGCCACAGTTTCACGTCCACGGCATCTTCCTCGACGGTCTCGTTGTGCAGGCACGAGCACTGCCCCTGACCGTCGTGGCAGACCAGTACCGGGTGTCCGGTATCCGGGCAGACGCGCACCAGCACCTCGCTTGGTGCCAGCAGTTCCGCGTCACGGTCCCTGCGCGTATGCGGCAGGGCGAGAAGTATCCTGTCAAGGATTTTCCCTTCCTCCGCCGTCCGAGGTACTTTAGCCTCCAGACAGTGGCGGATGTCTTCAAGTAACTTGTATAGCATGATTATTCTTCGTTATGAAATTTTTTCCAGATTATCCTTTTCTCGTCATAACTTTTCCCGTTCCACCATTTTTCACAGACGTCTACAAATTCCCGGCAGCCGTCTTCCGGGGAGAAAGTGGCTTGACGGAAACCTGTTACCTGCTCCATTTCCTTGAATTCAAGCCCTTGCCACCATTCCTGCATGCGCTCCTTGAACTCTTTGAGCGTGCAGAACGGAAGGTGTTCCTCGCACTCGTCGCACCAGTTGTCATCGCGGTCGATACCGGTGGTACCGATAAATGCATGGGTATTCGGGTCTACCCATGCCTGAGTCTGGATATTGTCTGAACCGCATTCTTCACATACGGTAATCTTGTTGTCATCAACATCGGCGGCGATGAACCCGTACTCTTCCAGCCAATGGGCGATCTCGAATAACCCCTCGATTTGTACATTCTCGACGGGTTCGTCAAAATCTTCCCCGCCTTCACCATTGAGCGTGCAGAGCAGTTTTCCCGTCCCGTCGATGAAAAGTTCATAAACCGTGGCGCTCTCGTAGCCGCCGTAACCGTAATTCCCGGTATTGTGGATGACCACGATTGGGGAGGTCTCGTACTCGGCAGGTTCTCCATCCCGGTAATGTACGCCCCGGTTACGGTAGAACGTGCCGATGATGTTGTTCTCTCTTTCTACCGCGTGACGGATTTTCTCCAATAGTGATTTCCTGATGGAGATGGCGCCGAGTTGCGTGTAATCCTTGCGGATACGCCTGTATATTTCCTGCTCAATGTCATCACGGACAAAGTCGAAAGGGGATACCCCGGCATACTCTTCAATATGCCTGTCCTCGTCAAAACCGTATTCACGGCAGATGATGTCCCTGATGCGGACGAACTCCCCGCCGGCAAATTCGTGGATGGCATCCTCTCCCAACGAGGTCGGGAAATAACAATTCGGCATGTATGCCGTCATTTCCCGGTAAAGCGTGTCGTTATCTTCAGGAAATGTGCGTTCTGTATTCATTATCGGTTGTTCGGTTTTCATATTTGTTCGATATTGGTTTTACTTCGTTTGTATATCGGACATCGTGCCCGATACCTGCATTGGCCACGGGCGGCATTGAGATGCTCCCCATGCCACTCCTCCCAGGCTTTCACCCCGTCGGCTATCAGGAAGGCGATCAGTTTCATGCAACAGAAACCCCGTTCCCGGTGGTTCACGTCGTGGAGGTTGGCCAGCCCGTTATCTCTGGTTCTCATGATGAACCGGTATTTTAAAACCACGATACATGCACATAGGCATCGCTCTGGTCACTGTCATTGATTAGAGAATCAAGTACTTCTATAAACTTCTCCCTGCCTATTCCGATTTTCGTCAGTTCTGCGCTGAATTTTCCCGCGTGTTCCCGGAACACCCCGTCACGCTCCGCGATATGCAGACGCAATTCCTGCAAGTCGGAACGTCTCACCACGAACTCTTTCGTACAGATGTCTTCTGCCGAGTTGTCAACATTGAACATTCGCAGAATACGGTAAAGGGCATCCTGCCCGGCACCTCCACTCATTCCCGAGCGCTTGTATTCGATTTGCCAAACTTTGGCTACATGTAAACAGGCCATTATCTTTTCGTTTTTCGGATTTGTTGTCTTACGCGGTATAGCATCGCTTCGATACCGCGGATGTTCACCTCGTTCTCCTTCAGTTTGTAATAGTAGGCGTTTGCCTCGTTGTAGTCTTCCCGTGCCTTGCGCAGTCTGCTCTCTTTGGCATCACAGACTTGTTCATAGGTCAAGTCGTAACCGATGAACTCGTCCATAAAGAGGGAAACCGTACGCCCGTGGTAGTCGTCTGCGCGGGTCTCCACCGCGGTATGGATGATGTCATCGCACCGCTTGCCGAGCGTCCGGAGCACGTCGCTGATATGCCGGTCGCGGTACTCGTAGGCGAAGAAACGGGCGTAACCTTCGTGTTCCTGCCGGTCTGTCTTTCCCGCGTAATACTCGTACCACCGGGCGTCGCACTTGGTATGCCGCCGGGTGACCTTGAATATGGCGTACTCTTCACCGATCCATGTAAAACGCGAGAGCACCTCGCTTGCCTCCTCCTCATGGTAGCAATCACGCCAGTTCAGCTCCTCGGTCTGGCTGAGCGGAAGGAATGACTGTTTGGTGATCCACTGCCCGAAACCTTTGCGTGTGACATGTGGAAGCCCTTTCACGACCTTGTCCCATGCCTCGTTGCATGCCTCGTCCAGTGAAGGGAAACTTTCAGGGAAACGTTCCCTGTCCATACCGTCCCGAAGCACCTCGTTCCACTCTTTGTCGCAGATGACAAGCGTGACATCTTCCCTTACATGGCAGTCGCGCTCGCAATACCCGTAGGGGGCGTCGCATAACGTGTACCACTCCTTCGGGCCATAGCCGTCATCACGTCCCAGATAGCGTCCGGGCCTGCCTTCCTCCGTCTGTACTTCCCACACTTCCGTGCAGTTTCCGCTGTCGATATGGTGCAGGCGCACCTTAATTTCCTTATAATCCCGTTTTTCTTCCATGTCATTCATTTTTAGGATGGCCCGTCTTTTCCTTTTCGAGCATCGCGTAGATTTCTTCGAGGTCGCACTCGTTGTCTATCGGCTGCCCGTACTCCGCGTCCACGGCAATCACCCCGGCGTTGGCGAGGTGGCATCCGGCGACCTTCTTATCGTAATCGCTCCAGTCGGGGTCGATTTCTGTTACCGTGTTGAATTCAAGTCCGTATGATGTCTTCATTTTCTGTAGATTTTTGATGTTCATATTCCGTTTTTTATGCCGCCTTGTCCAGACCGTCTATAATGTGCCGGCATTCGGCTTCCATCTCTTTCAAGCATTCCGTGCCGTAAAACTCCCAGCAACTGTCGAGTTCGTCGTCGTTGTCTCCTTCCGGCGTGATGCGGTACCCGAAGACCTCCCCGGTGTAATAGCTGTCGAGGGTCTCGATCTCGCCTTGCAGGTATCTTTCAATCTGTGCCCTGCGCTTGGCCGTGACGTGTTTCCAGCCGTATTCTTCGCGTACCTTGTCCAACGATACCGCGATGATGCCGAAAAAGCCGGAATCCCACGGACAGCTGAACGGGGTGGTGGAAACCGTGATGCCGCTGTGGTCGTAGAGGTAGACCGGCAGGGCGACATATTTCTTCAGGAACGACTCCCGGAAATTCCTGATACGCCCCTCGAAGACCTCGCCGATATCGAAGTGGTCGTCGAATTCCTTCTCAGGGCAGTAGCGGCGGTGTGCCGTGTACAGCGTGCCGAGGTTGTCATACGCCTCACGCGGGCTTCGGGCATCATCATCGTAGTAAATGTCGATGTGGTGTCCCTTGTAGTCTATCCGTTCATACAGGTTCATCTCTTTATGTATTAAGTCCGGTTATCTGTCCGTTTACTTTGGTCACCAGGGAGTCCACGCTCTCCACGGGAGTGCTGACGTTGTTCATGCCGTTGATTTCCCCGAGCGTGCCCGGTGCGAAACGTCGGGTAACCTCTCCGGTATCGTAATGGAGCGTGTCATCATTAAAGGAGAAGGTCAGCCCGACCGTTTCCCCGTTTCCGGTCCTCCCGAAAACGGAACAGGCAGCCCTCAGCCCGTGGATGTTCAGCCGTTCGGGATACTCCCATGTTACCCCGGGAGTGAGACGGGCCACCTCGGTCATGACCGGTACCACGATTTCATCCGTCCACCGGGGCCTTTGTATCTTCCCGTACAACTCCAAAAGCCGCGATATCCGTTTCTCGTGCCAGGCGATTTTCCGGCGGGCGGCGTCTATTTTCGCCTGCAGTTCCGTCCTCTGCCGTTTGGCGCCGTCCGTTTTTCGCAGGTAGTCCGCGACGCATTTCCGTACTATATCTGTTTCCATTTTTATCTTCTGTTACAAAGTCTTACAAATTCTTCTGTCAGCTCGGCCCGCTCGAACTCGTCGCAGTCCAGGTCGAAGAATATGCCCGAGGCGGCAAGTATGTCACGGGCTTCCTCGTGGGTGATGTCGTTCCCGCGTCGGTATTTGTCCACCATGTCCCGGTGCTCGGCCTCCGCCCTCTCGCGGAGTCCCTTCCTGTACCGGCTGTACCACGCGGGGAATTTTTCCTTGGGAACCATGTGTTCCATCTGCAGGTCACGGTATCTGCCCGGTGCCAGCAGGATGTGCCTGTCGATATGGGATTTCGCCTCGGCTATGATTCCTTCCCTGGTAAAGGGACGGTGGGAACGTGCCGTGAAACATGCCCATCCGTCATGCAGCGGGTGGTCGATTTCAATCTGCACACCCCATTGCCTGACGTGTACCACGACATAGGCGGCCTGGCGGGGGGACATATCGTCCTTGAGGCTCACTTCCCGGCAGGTCAGCGGGTCAACATGGATGTAATGGTCCTGCCTCGCGCCCCCGAGGAACCTTTCAAGCTGCCGCATCGACTGGCAGTAGATGAATGTCCCCAAACGACACTGGCCGCGGCGAATGTCGCCGTAATAGTACTTTCTTGCCCTTGCTCCGGTGATGCGGGACTCGTCCGATGCGTCGAAATAGCTCCGGTAGGTATCGTCCGTACGACAGAAGTCATAGATTTCCTGAAAAGTCCTTGTTTTCATTTGTTACTCCTGATGTTTTATGCGTTGTCTTCTTCCGGCGGGGGAAATTCCCCCGTCTTGTAAAATATCTCTCCGAGACGGTCTGCCTGTTCCGCCAGACCTCTCTTCCTGACAGCTGAAACGGCGTCGCGTACGGCCTTTTCGTACATGCCCAACAGCACCGCCTCGGGCAGGCGTTTCGTCCGCCATACCTCCTGTGCCGTGGCGAGCATTTTTACCTTGCAGCCTAAATGGGCGGCCGTGATAAGGATAAGGGCGTAGGCGATGTAATTGGGAATGCCTTGAACCGGTACGGGGGACAGGATATCCAGCTCCGAGGCATAGACCTCCGCTTCGCTCGTACCGTTCCCGATAACTATCATGCGTTCGTCGAAGTCCGCGGTATCTTCTTCGGTGAAATCCTTGTTGTACTCGTCTTTGGGATCTATGACCGTGTATTCGCCGGATGTTTCCCCGGCAGGGTCGTTCCAGTAGACCCGCTGTCCTTTTTTGAATGTTCTCATTGTTCTTCAATTTAGATATTATGCCCATCGGTTTTAGTGGCGCGGACGATTATTGATGGATTTTCCTCAATCGTCCGGTTCAAACTCGTCTTCGTAAACTTCAATCTCTTTTCCGCTCCCGCAAATTCGTACCAGCCACGTGTACTGGAGCCGTTCCACCAGCTCTATGCGGCGGTATCCCTTGTAAGGTACCTTCAGCGTGGCGATGTCTCCGGGTTGCATGTCAGGCCACGATTTCGAACTGGACATGGAAATGGAACTCGCTCATCAGACAGCGGATATACGGTACCGATTTCGGGTCTTCCCCGTAGGGGTAGAAGATGGTGCGGCAGCGTGTCAGGCACCGGATGCCCTGTTTACGCAGCCGGTGCAGCAGGTAGGCCCTGCGCCGTAGTTGTTTTTTGCTCATTGTATAAAAGTTTTAGTTACAAATTAGAATAGGGGCGTGATTGCCGAACAGGGGTATTTCTCTATCGTCCCGATGTGGCCACCTCGGGGAAGATGCTCGTATCGTGCTCACGGAAGATGAGCATCATATCCCGAAGTTGGCTGGTGATTTTTTCGGCCCCTCACGCCATACCGCTTACCAGGCGGGAGGAAAAGGACCGGATTATTTCTTTCTCCACTGGGCCATCTTCTTCCGGATGTCGATATTGTTGTCGTCGAGCATCTTCTTCAGCACGGCCAGCAGGCGCCAGCCCTCGCCGTCCTTATAGGCTTCGGCCTTTGCCGTGAGAAACGCCAGCGACTGGTACTTGTCCAGACGTCTTCCCTGGTCGTTGACGGCCGTGCAGCCGTGGAAACGGATCAGGTTCTGCATGGTGAAGAACGCGCCCGCTCCCTTGTAGGCGTTGACCCATTCCTTGCACTGGGGCGTACCATACGGCATTTTGAAACGCTGCCCGTCGAACCTCTTCGCGGCGGCGTACAACCGGGCGGCGTCCTTCGCCTTCCGGATACCGTACACGAGCGCTTGCAGCGGACGGTAGACCTTGACTTCAAGGTCCTCCACGAAGATGTTGCGGCTGCCGACACGCTTGTATGGGACACCCTTACATTTCCTCGTTTTCTGGGAATCCACGCGCTTTTTAAGCTGCTTTATATGGTCCTCGGCCATCTGCGTTACCACCTTGACATTGAACCAGCGGTTGCGGTCTGTAAAGTTCTCCATGTCCCGCCCCTCCATCTTCATCTGGGCGTGCAGCTCTTTCAGGAGCATCTTCCACTGGTACTCGTAGCCCAGGTGGTGGATCATCTCCGTCACGCCCACCAGCTCGCCGGAACGGTAGTCCGTGCTGGCCATCATGCGGAACATCTGCGCCATGACCCAGCGGCGGAACAGGCGGCGGTTCGGGACATCGCCCTGGGCGGCAATCAGCCTGAAAAGCGGGTCGTCGTCATCCAGCACGGTTAGCCGCCCGTCCTTGTTGGAGGCGACGCACTCGCCGCCGTTGGCACCCTGCATGGCAAAGAGGTTACTCACGTCCACGCCGACAGCACGGAGCGCCTCGATACGCTCCCTCGCGGTCTTGGGCAGTTTCTTCGCCTGTCGGGGCGGCGTGTCCTGCCCGGCGACCTCCGGGTACACGATGCCCAGCCCGGAATCTTTCCCGATAACGGTTGCCATGACTGTCTTTTCCTTGTCCGCGATGGCGAACTCCGTCCCGCACCTCGGGCACAGGACTTTCGTTTCTTTCTTCTTGTAGCTCATTTTCTGATGTTGTTAGTTGTTGAATTACAGTCCGGTTCCACCCAACGCCTGAGTATCACCAGATCCTTGTCCGTTTTTCCCTGCCAGAACCAGCTGCCCATCGTTTCGGGGTTCCACACCAACCCGTTGATAAGCTGGCAGAGCAGGTACACCTCCAGTTCCGCCTGCGCCTTGTCGCGGCGCTCGCCGTAAAGCATGTCCCCGTCGTCGAGGTCCGCCTCCGGCAAGGCCCTGAAATATTGCCGCGCCTTGCTCTGGCTGCGTTCCGAGGGAACGGAGTGCTTGTAACGGCGGTAGAGTTCCTCCACCGTCGAGAGCACCTCGTCCGCCGTGCAGGGCGCGACACCCAGTTCCCCGTCGTACCGTCCCTCACGGATAATGTACCTGCCGTCGATTCTCAGGCTCCGGCGGGTAAGGTCCACCTTGAACCTCGCGCCGCCCTCGACAGCCCGGACGGCCTCATGGTAAATATTCTCCATTGTACTTCTGTTTGTCTGTTAATCGCACTCGAACCGCCGGCGCGTGGCTTTATATTTCCGATGAATACAGTCTTGCAGTCGGTCCTGAACCAGGTGATCGCCTGGTTCAGGACCACGATTGAAGACTGTATGCTGAATTCCGGTTCCTCGTGCGACACCCGGTCGCGCTACCGTTTCCGGTCCCATCCGGGGAGGGCACATTGCTTTACTTGTCCGATATGGGCAGCTCTTGCCGCTGGCCCGTGACTCCGCCGGCTGGTAAGCGGGCGGAAGGAACTGGCCGCAGGTTATAGAGCTGCGCGATTGAAATCCCGGCCTCGACCGGCCATACCCTGTGCTTGGGGGATGCATGGTTCTCCGAACATGCCGGCACATTGCTTTAAGTCCTTGATGTCTCCCGTGGCGGAAGCCTTCGTGGCGTCGTCGTATGACGTTAGGGATACGACGACGCGACAGAGGGTGATTGGACACGGGACGCTGAATGTCATTCCTTGAACCATGCTCCTGTGCTGGAAAAGAGGAAAGTTCTCATAATACCGACACATGTCTTTATGTTTCCGATGTTGCCCGCGTGTGCGTCTTCTGCCGAAGTCCGAAGGCGGTGGTCTGCCGCCTTCAGACTCGGAAGGAAGACGTTCGGCACGCGGGATGCTAAAACCTATTCCTCGAACTTTCCCGATGTGCTTCGTTCCGTGACGGGTGTCAGGCCGTCGACACGTGACTTTACTTTCCTGATATTTACAGGTATGAACCAGAACAGGATGTGACTCACCGGTTGGTAGACCGGTGAGTCACATCTCCTATTCTGGTCTGCTTTACCTGTAACATTGAATTCGGCCTTTTCACCCGTCTGCCGCGTGTTCGGCGCATGATTTACAGTGAAGCCACCAGCGTGTTGTACACGGCCCGGCCCGTTTGCAGGGCGTTCCGCATGCAGCCCAGCGTGAGGTAACCGGTGATATCACCGCCGGCTTTGGCACGGTTGGCCCTGACATTGCGCCCCCGTCCCCGGACGATACAGCCGCCGGGGCGGTCACGGACATACCCCAGACCGCCGACCTTGCGCTTGCCGGTCTTCACGGCCCTGAGACAGTCCATCACGAACTTGTTCAGCTCGTCAAGATCCCCACGGACATTGCATACCGGAAGTATCTGGGTCGCCCAGCTGAACTCGCCCTTGTAGAGGTAGCGGTTCACGGCGTTGACGGCCCTGGCCGGTGTCGTATCCCGACGGCGGATCGTCCGCCGTTCAATTTCTCTCTGGAAGGTCTTGATGCGGGACGGGGAGAGCGAGACCATGCTGCCCTTGATGCTGAAACCGAGGAACTTGAACCATCGGTCAGCCGTCAGGTATTCCACCTTCTTCGGGTTGAGTTTCATGGTTTTCTCTTCCAGCCGCATTCGGAGCACTTCCATCGCTTTCCCGTAATCCTCACCGATGAAGAGCATGTCGTCCGAGTAGCGGACGTAATAGCCGTTCATCCGGGAGAGCTCCTCGTCGAGCTCGTAGAGCAGCACGTCTGCCAGCCAGCTGGCCACGGCGCAGCCCTGTTTCAATGACTGGAATTTGCGTTGCAGGACATTGTCCTCATCGAAATAGAGGTCGTTGTGGTAGTATTTCCGCAAGACGTCGATGAGCGCGGAATGCCCGTGTCTGGCCTCCACCTTGTCGAACGCCCCGTCGATGTGGCACAGCGGGACGCTGTCGAAATACTTGCTCAGGTCGGCTTTCCACCCGAGGCAGCCGTCGCCCGCGGCATCCGCCATCCTGCGGCTGACCTCGGCAACGACCTTACCGCAGCTGATACCCTTCTGGTAGGACTTGCAAGAGCCATGCAGCATCCCGGGCATCAGATCGAACAACAAGTCGTTGGCGATGCCCAATACCACACGGTCGATGGGTTCGTTCACATATACGGTGCGGAACTCGCCGTTTTCCTTCGGTATCTGCGCGGTATGCGGCGGGGAGATTTCATACTTGCCCTGCATCATGGCGTCGGCCATCGCCATATGGGTATGCTCGTCGGTCAGCCGGATAAGCTGGTCCTTGCGGATGTCTTTCAGGACACCTTTTTCAATCGCTTTCGACCACCGGTCTATGTCGAAGAACATCTGTAATATCTTGTCTGACATGGTTCGTCTGTTTTTATTGTAAAGCGTTGAAGATTATGACTTTGTAAGCATTCAGTAAAGTCCATATTCTATTCTGTTAATCGTACCATTTCCCTGTCTCACCCCCTTTCTACAAATGCGGTGAGGCCTTCTTGCGGGAGGAGGAACTCCTTTTCCTGTTCGCAGTAATAATAAATACCCTCGTCGACCTTTCCCGCGGCCTTTGAAACGGGGGTGCCGCTCCTGCGTCCGATGAGCTTCCTCTGCAATGCGGTGACCGATACGGCTGTCTCCATTTCCTGTTCCGTCCCCCGGAACAGTGTCAGCTTCCTTACGGGGTATTCCTGTCCCTGCCACTCGATGACGTCGAGCAGGCTTCCCTCTTCGGGATATACCCTGCAGAATGCGGCGTGCACGCTTGCCGACGCCCTGCCGCAGAACAGGCATATCTGTTCTCCCAGGCCCAGACAGCCGTTCCTGATCATCGCCTCGAGCAGGTCCGTGCCTGCCCCGTTCTCCGCCGCCTGTGTGAGGGCCTCCCAGTATCCCCTACCGAAGTGGCTTATGAAGGGCACGAGCTGCGAGGCCCTAACCGTCTTTTCCGACACGCGTCCCGGTTGCAGCGCCTCCATTCCGGCGGATACCAGCTGTACCCTCGTGTCGCCTTGCACGGGGGGATATACGGGGCAGCACACCTGCATGGTCTCCATCAGGTCCTCGCTTTCGTCGTACCAGCGTACCTGTTCCCCGAATCTTATGAAATCATATCTGTCCATTTTTCTTTGTTTTTTTATTGTCCGTTGTAGGTCGTTTACAATTCTTCCGGCTCTCCGTCATCGACAACCCGGTAAAAACGGTCGCCGTCCGCCCATTTTTTGGCGGCGACACTCAGTTCGAACGCGTCTTCTATCGAAAGCCCGTCGGCGGGCATGGAAAGCAGCATTTCCCCCATGCACACGTCGCTGTCCCGGTATTCCTCCTTCAGCTTTTCGAGCGTCATCCTGCCTTTGTCCGTCCTTTTGCGGCGCAAAAGTGTCTGTTGTATCCAATTTATCATGCGGTTCTTCTATTAAAGGAAATCTTTGGCGTAACTGCGGGCATCATTGAAAGTGCTGAACCCGATTCCACTCACGCAGGAGATTGCCCAGTATCTCAATTTCCTGCTTTCGGCACGGGCAAGATAGATTTGCCCGATACAAGTCCCGTCTTTGAAGATGCCATGCCACTTGTCTTTCGTAATCCGTATCATGTTCCGGCATTTATTCGTCCCTGTCCATTTTCCAAAACCCGTAATCGGAGCCGTCGCCGGGGTGGGCACCGAAATAATGTTCTTCCGGGGAGTAGCCGTCGAGCGTGTCGAACAGCGATTCCAGCAGCCCGGCCGCCTCGTCGCTGTCCCACCATTCGGCAGCCTCGTCATCCATGGCATGGGCGGGGACGGCGTTCATCACCTGCACGTACTCCGGCGTGTCAAGGATAACATCCATGAATGCCGGGATCAGGTCCTGTGTACGCATCGTGCCATGGGAGATGCTCTCTCCCGGATTGGCATGAATGCGGTTTTGTGTCCTCTCGTCTATGAACATGGCCTGTTAGATAAAGGGAAGTCTGGTATCCTGTAACATGGGGGCCAACATCCGGCACATCTCATAGGAAGCCTTGTTGCGTCCGTCAATACGGCAGGAATCACGCTCTGCCATGGAGAGGATGGAGGCTTTTACCGTCCGGAAGAAATTCTGTTCCAGTGTTCTGTGAAAAAATGCAAGGGATTCGGCAAAACGTTCCGGCTTGAACCCCATATCATTCAACGCCCATTCCAGCTGCTTGGCGGCCTTGTACTCGCGGCTGTTTTCCAGGCTTTCCGGAATATCACCGAACTGTGCGGCCCGGAGCTGGCGCTCCAGTTCGATGACCGCCACCGAAAGCAGCAGCCTGATGGCTTCCGGGTTGCCGATACCGTGTTTCTGTCCGCCAGCGGTATGGAACTCGATCAGGTTTACACTGTTATTCTCCTGTAATTCTTTGTAGTGCGCGAGGATTTCGCCGAGCGCTTTTGCTTTTTCTTTGTCCATAATTTTTATCTGATTTGATTGTTGTTGCATACAAGTACGTCCCCGACGATGAAGTCTTCCGACGCCGGGTGATGGGCACAGAATATCCTGCTCGCTTCAAGGTTGAAGGAGAGGGGGATGAGCTTGCCCTCCTCGTTGACGACCATCGCCGTGTCCCCGTCCAGTTCCACCAGTTCGATACAGCCGCCGACAACCGTTTGCAGTTCCCCGAGGGTGAAGTGCGTGCCATTGGCAGGCTGCACCGGATAGCGTGTTCCGTCCGTTTTGATGATTTCTGTCATGGCTGCTTTGAAATTTTAAGATTCATGACTCGCCAGTATATCCAGAATCTGTTGCAAGGGGAATTTTTCAGTCCAGAACCGCTCGTCGGTATGCTTGCCGTACGCCCGGTATCTGGCTTCCCCGTTTGCGAATACCGCCAAGATATGGCTGTCCAGCACATTGTCAGGCGGCACCAATCTTTCCAGTTCCGTTTCGGTCAATTCCACGAAGCACCAATTGCTGTTTTCCGGCAGATCCTCACTGCCCGGCATCCCGTCCTCGTCCGGCTGGTAAAAATCAGCCGACATGTCATAGAAGTTCAAAGACTGGAAACAGATGTCATCCTTGAACGGCTTGGCGGCTTCCAACCTGCCGGACTGTGTCAGTCTCCACTCTTTCGACAGGTACACGATTGCAAAGTCGCAACAGTCCCATGCACTGTCCGTTCCCGCTTTGAGCAGGAGGTACGGGGTAGGTTCATTCGAGATTTTCATCGTGTTTCCCTCCTTTTACGCCATGCATGATGCCGTTTCACGGTGCGAAGCTGGTCGATGATATGGCTGAAAAGTTCGCGTGAATAGATTCGGTACAGGAACACGGCAGAATACTCGCACACGTTGCCGTGAAAGTCCACGTGGGAACGGTCATCCGCGAAGTCGAACAGCCCGCCCTGGATTTCCAGCGTGTACTTGTTCTGCCGGAGCCAGTCGAAAAACTCGAGGATGTCCTTCTTTACCGAGTGGAACGTGCAGTACTCGTAGTGGTTTGCGCGCAGGTTGCGCAGCAACGCCGCCATTTCGCCACGGTTACGGCGGTCATCGACAGCCGACCCCGTCCGCGTGGCGAGATTCCGTAGGAGCAGCTTTTTCCCGTCCATGACGAACGAATACGGGACATAAGCCACATTCGTATTGTACCATCTCATATACTGCCGGAACGGTTCTCCTTTGACAATCTTCGGGTGGCGGTACAGTTTCTCCATGTGTCCCCTTATCTGGCCGCTTATTTCCCGGTCGGTAAGGCGGACGGAACGTTCTGCCATAAAGAACCTGCCGCCCGAGCGGAAGCAGAGGGGATACAGGTTGCCGTAGTAAGGTTCACCGACGAAGAACCAGTCCCTTCCCATGCGTGCCGGCGGCAGGCATTCGAAAAGGTCATGGTAGCGTTCCTCCGTGATTTCCCGGAAGGGCCGGCTGAGTGCCCGGCTATAACGTTTCACCAGCAGTGCCATGCGGTCGGGCGACACGGCGGCCAGGTGCGGGTTCTTCTCCTCCTGGCGCAGTTCTTCCAGTGTCTTGCCGCTGTAATCGCTGCGCGTGTCGTCCGACATGGACGTGAGGCATGCCCCGTCGAAATAACGTGAATCGATGATGTATTTCATAAGCAGCCGGGTTAAATGGTTATTTTCAACACCTGGCCGGCGGCATATTCGGCATTGCGGGTGAGCTGCCGCTGCCATGCCTGGTTGCGCGGCGACCACTTGAAGGCGTTGCGTTTCAGGGTCGTGCGCATATCGGCATCGGGTATCTTGTCAAAAAGGATTTGCAGGCGGTCTTCCTCGAAGTTGTAGACCACCTTGCCGCCGTCGAAGGGAACTTCCTTGTTCTCGCGGCTCGCCCGTTCCTGCTGCTTTTCCTGTACCTTGCGGACGAGTTCGGGATACTTGAAGATCGAGTGGCGTGCCGTGACGATGGGTTTCTTGACCTTGTCGTTCCATTCCCGCAGATAAGCGACGGCACGGTCGATGATTTCCACGTTGCCATGATTGACGTAGGTGGAGAGCCGCCCGGCGAGGTTGCTGACGAAAAGAGCGCGGCTATAGCCTCGTACCGTACCCGTATCGATACCGTGAATGGTCGAGGCGGCATCGTCGATAAGGGCTTTGACCCTCTGCCACTCCTCCTCGAGACGCTGCTCCTCGGGCTTGGCCGCTTCGGTAGCCTTGCGAATCGCTTCGAGTGCACGTTCCCGCCATTCCCGGAACGCCGTGACGCTCTTGGCGTGGCTGTTGCAGGCCTTCTCGTTACGGGAGGTGTTGAAGCGTGCAGGCCCCGTGATCATCGCGCTGGCACAGCGGCCGTTCGCGGCAATCATGGCAGAGAAATACCGCTTGTAGTTCTCCGTGTAACGTTCCCTCTGGTTCTCTGGCATTGCCGTCAGGTCCCCGTGCAGTTCCTTCTCGTGGGTGGCGATGTCCGTTTCGCCGCGTTCTTCGGGCGAGAAGGAGGTAAGATTGTAGGAGTCGCACGCCTGCTTGAAATATTCTTCCAGGTAGCCCGGGTGCGCCACTTTCACGACTTCCCAGTCCTTGAAATTCGCCGGGGCAAGGATTTCCTCCCTGGCAGGGTCACCCAGCAGGTGGGCGTAGCTGCAGTACCCGTATCTCTTTCCCCTGAAATGGAACGCCACCGGTTCGCTGCCCGGGGCGTCCACGCGCCGCACCATGGTCACACGGTGGGCATTTTTCTTTGTCAATAATGTTGTTTCCATACCTTTCGTCTTGATTGTTGTTTGATTGTTCTCGATTTTTATTGTTGTTTCATCCGGGCGGCATGACCCATTACGGAGGCGAACCCCACCTCGATACCTATCCGGTATCCGCCCTCGATGGCCGATTCCAGATCCGCCTCGCTTTCGATCAGGGATTCCGAGTCATCCGCGTAAAGCCTGTACAGGGCGAAAACATCCGCCTCCCATAGCTTCTGGGCTTTTTCCGCCGGTACAAGCAGCCACACGAAACCGTCTTCACGGGTTACCTTGATGGCGGCTTCGCCATGGCGCAGAGTACGCCGTTCCCTGATGTCCAGTGCCGCCATCCACACGATATACATCAGGGCGTCGTGGCGGCTGCGTATGTCAGGCGTGTCGCACAGGCTGTTTACGGCCTCCTTGAGTGTGGGGAAGGAATCCGTCCGGAACTGCTCCGCGACGTATGCCTTTTCCGCTATGGCGGCACAGGCATCGTCCGCCCGCCCGCTTTCCGGCACGGCCTGAATATCCTCCTCTTCAAGGAAGATTTCACGGTGCAGGCAGTCCAGGTAGTAATATGATTTCATTCCGCTTGTTCTTTGGGGGTGAAAGTGATTCTCGTCTGCCCGTCATAACTGAAGGACGGTTTCAGTCCGAAGGCTTCGGCATCGCTGCTGATGCAGCAGATGTCCCAGATCTCCAGCTCTCCGGCGCAGACTATGACGGTATTGTTTTCAGAAATTCGCGGCGACTTGTCTCTCAGCGCGGCGCCGCCGCAGATGCCGCGCAGGATCACGCCCCGCTGGTGGGTGGATAAATTATTCATCTCCATTCCGCTCCTGTATTTTCTGTCTGAATTCTTCGCGTTCTCGTTCGGGGAGCATCTCGCACACCAGCTCGTCCGTGACCAGCTCCGTCACCCCGCACAGCCGGTTCATCATCCGTTTCGGGAAAGCCTTGTCCCTGAACACGTGGAACTTCCCCAGCCCGTGGCTGTGCCAGCAACTTTCCCCGGGAGCCTTCTCCCATACCGAGCAGTGCAGCTGCGGCACCACGTTTCCGGTACGGGCCGACACGATACAGCCGTGCTTGTTCGTGTATTTCACTGTTTCATTCTGCCACCCGAGGGTGAGTTTCACCTCCTTGCCGTCTTCCACGAGCGTGACGCTCCTCGAAAGGCGCTTTTCGCCCAGCACCGTGAAACCGTATCGGTCGAAACTGAACCCGTTCCGGCACGCGGCATCGATGGCATCCACCTGTTTCTTCGTTATTTTCGCCATGTTTCTTCCTTCCTGTTTATAAAAGCATAGGGGCATGAAGCCCCCATAGTTGATATTGGTTCGTATTATTTTGCATGAATTTTCCTTTCTCCCTACTCGGAGAGGGTGTACTTGAGTTTCGGCACCCCGTTCTGGAGCACGGTGAAGGAGTTTCCCTCCACCTTCACGTCCTTTGCCTTGGGCCACCACAACCACGAGAGTTTCCCGTCGGGTTTGAGGAACGCCACGGCATTACCCTGCACCTTGCCGATTTCACGCACGCCGAGGTCCTGTCCGCCCTCGAACAACTGGACGCACCGCCACTTCGAGCCGGGCGTCATTTTCCGTTTCACGTCTGCCAATGTTTTCATGTCCATTACCATTTTACTATTGCATATAGATTCTGCACTTACGGTTGCACCGTCTCAGGCTGTCCGCCGAGAGCGGGTAGCTGCGGTTCAGGTGGTCGGGGAACCCCTCGCGGAACATCAGCTCCGCCGTGGCGTACTCCTTGCACCATTTCCTGCGGCATCTTCCGCCCGTGGGCTTCATCTCCGGCATCCGCTTTTCCGGCGCTTTCGGCACGTGCCATTTGCCACCGGCACGCACGGCGTCATATTCCCTTTGCAACGTCCCGCCCCGGTACGCCGACACGCTGACGGCGGGCACCCTTCCGAGCTGTCCCGCGATGGCAAGGCTGTCAAGCGTGTCCGTGGCAGCCCTGAAACTGGCGAAGCACCCGTAACTGCGGGTACGTTTCACGTCGAATACTTCTATCATATATCGTCCTGTTTATTTCTGGCATATCCGTTTCCCCGCTTCTCCTCACGGATAACAGCGGAAGCACGGCAGGTTGTTCCGCTGAACGCCTGACCGCGCTTAACCGTGTTATGTACAAGGTGGGCACAACGCCTCACGGCGTGAAGAAGTAAGTTGGGAATTGAATTTGAAAAGTGCGGGCATTCCGGGGTACAGTCCCGGCATAGTGTATATCAATGCCCGGAAAAGCGTGCACGCCCCGCAGTTTCCGCGGCACGTGTGCGCTTTATGCCGTTACTCACCATCGTCCCCGCTGTCAATTCCGGCGGTGATGTTGCATATCTCCTGCAATGCCGATTCTATCTGCACAAGGTCGTCGATGTCGAACTGGATGGCGTCGCTGTCCAGTTCCCACACCTTGCGGGCAATGAAGACAGCCTCATGCAGGGAACGCTCGGACTCCTCCAGAGCGGTTTTCAGGTCATCAACGGTGTACTCCGCGTCCTGCGCGGGCACACCCCCGGCAGCGTTTCCCGCCGGGAAATTCTTTTCCTCTTTCATGTTACGACTGTTTTACCCGGAACGAAAAGGGCGTATTTCCGGCAGGTACCCGGAGAAGCGCCCCACACGGTGGCAGATACGAAAAAGGCAGGCACACGCCGCTTTCACGGCACCATGCCTGCCCGTATCCGCCTGTTCCGGCAGATTGTTCACCCTGTCCGCACGTTACGCGGCTTCCTTCACCGGTTCGGTTGCGGTTGTGGCTTCAGCCGTCACGGTTGCCGCACTTTCGGCATTTTCCGCTGCCTTGCCGCCTTTCTTGCCGTTTTTCTTGTCTGCCTTTTCAGCTTTTGCGAGGCTGGCGAGGTTCGGGGCGAAGTTCATGGCATTGCGGATAGCCTTTGCAGCCGCATGGATGGTCTTGGCAAAGTCACGGTTCGATTTCTCCAGATCCACTCTGGTAGGTACAAGCCCGATACGTGCCCACACGCTGTCCGTCAGGTCATAGTGCTTGATGCGGTTACGGTTCTTGTCGCAGATGATAATCTCCGCCGGAGTTGTGGCACGGAATTTCGAGCGGATACCGTCGGCATCCTGCCGCAGCCGCTTTTCCTCGGCAATGGTGTGCCACATCGTTGCGACCACGTTTTTAATCACACGGAAAATCTCGTCGTCCGAGTTGTCGGCAGGCTCGAAGTCCTTGCCTAAGAAATGCTGTGCGGTCTGCACCGTTTCACCGTCACGGTTGGTCGAGCTGTAAACCAGCATTACACCTGCAAACGCGCTGAGGTTTGCATACTGTTCCTTGTTCAATTTAGAAGTTGCCATAATGATTTGAATTAAACAATTGCTGCGCAAAATCACGCATTGCGGGCACCCGGGGAATCGAACCCCGACCTTTGCACGCTGTACAAAGTGTGGCATTTCCCGCCACGTGCCCAAAAAATTGCCGTGCATTTCACCCTGCACGGCAAATTTTTTCGTAACTTTGTCGCACCTTATAACGTACCCCATAGCAGAGCTATCCAAATGAGCGCACTTTCGGCATATCGTGTATCGGCTTACTCACGCATCACTCGTGTCGTGGCACTGCGCTGCTTTACTCCAATTTCGGCAAGACGCTTCTCTGGCACGTCCCGGATCTTTCCCAATCCGGCAGCTAACTGTAAGGTGAGGCATTTAGGCGTTATCGCCGAGCTGGGTATTGGGTATAGCATTGGCATATACATTTACCGGCGTCCTCTATGCGGATAGTTTTTACCGCTATCGTGTATTTTATTCCGAGCGCACAAGGGCGCAATTATGGCATTATTCTTACACGTCCTTTTTCCATACAACTCTCGCACTCCCAAAATTTAGCGTGCTTTGTGTATGCGGACTAAAAACACGTTTTTAGACCGTTCCAACTTGCTACATTGGTTTGTAGTCTTGCTCGGTGTGGTTATTTAACACCCTATTTAATCGCTCCAAAGCGAACAAGCGAATTTTTGATTTTCCAAGCCTCAAAAATAGGTTTCCCACAAAAAGGGCTTTTTGTTTCTCGCTCTCGACGGACTGTTTTTTCTGTTTCTTGAATCTGTTTTTTAGTTATCTATTTTTTTTCTCTTTTTTCTCCGTACTTGTCTGCCGTTCTGTTTGGCTTTCGAGTACACTGCATTATAAAACCGTTTTTCCAATCTCCAAAACTTTTTCAAAAAAAATTTTTTAGACCGCCTTAAAAATCCCCTTTTTCCAAACATGGAACGCACGCGCGCGAGGAATGGTTTTAAACGATTGAATATCAACTATTTATAAAAAGATGAAAATTTTTTTTCTTTGCAAAAATCAAAAAAAGCCCGTTTCAAAGTGTGTAATAAAATGAAATTTTACATAAATGGCTGTTTTACAGCGTTTTAACAAGACGGTTTTCTTTTTTATAGTTGTGTATCATGAAAAAAAATTTTTTATTGCTTTCAATTTGTAAGCAATAACGGACAAAAAAGCGGTTTCAGGTTTACTTTATACAAAAGTAAAACAAATAAAGCATTGATAATCAATGTAGTAATAATTTGAAAAAGAACGGGGAGGGTATGCCTGCGGGTGCGGATTCGGTTTCTGTCCTCGGGCCATTTTTTCAAGTCCCGTTTTTGAAAAGGGCTCCGGAACGCCTTCCGGCACTGAAACTGTAAGCAAGGGGCAGAATATATACGTCCGAAGGGCGCTGTTTTGCAGGCTATCCCCGTGTCCTGCCAGCAGTTTGCAATTTTCAAAAATATACAGGTTTTCGAGCTCTTTTGGTGCCTCCGGCTTCCGGCATGGCCTCTTCAAGGGGCGTTTATATACAGTCTTCCCGCCCGTTTCCTTACCCGGGGAATGCCGTCATGTGCGAGGACTTTCGTTGTACGGGTCTGGGTATCAGGATGCAGCATTTCAGTTCTCTTTTATCCGGTGTCCGGGAGGCTGTCTATCAACCTTCTACACGATATACAGGGTATTTCCATTGCGTAAGAATCTGACATATTTGCTCGGTTTTTGCTTATTTATATTAAAAGACGAGGTTTTGGCTGCCGCCTTCCCGTTTATTTATCTAATAATGTATATATTTGTCAAACCGTCCTTTTTGTGTATATGCACGCATGAATGACGGACGGGAAAGTGAACATGGAATCGAGATCAGAAAAACAGATAAAATCCGAGGCAACCTGTGCCTCCTCGTACGAGCGGATTCGTAAAGGGAGCACCGTAGTGAACCGTACGACATCGGAAATAGGTGTCGTAGGCGGCATTTCAGGGAATTGCGTAGCCGTAGCCGCGCGGTGTACCGTGGACGGGGAATTATGCGTGGAGGAGGTCGTGATGCGTTTGGACGATTGCCGTCCGGCCTCGCAGGAAGAGAAAAGGGTGTTACAACGTTTGCTGAATGGCAGCCGTTTGCTTTGGGATATGCGCCAATGCCGGCTGAAAAAGAACGATTACATACCCCGGAAGGGAGCGCGTGTGCAACTCAGCACACTCGGCGAGGATGTAATTATCGGGGTTTTCAAGGAGATCGACGCCGGAGGACATATTGTCATGTACTGCATGATGCGTCAGGGAGAGCGCCCCATGTACTCGATGTACGAGGTGGCCGGTGTCGCTGCCGACTTCCAGATACAGCCTGTCGGTTCCACGGCCCGCGTGAAGTTCGACCGTGCGCTTGCAGCCGAGGGTGTCGTCTGGAACGGCCACCTGCGCAGTGTGGAAGTAGTGGGAAACCGCCCGTCACGGGGGCAGGTCTACTACTATCTGGATGAATACCTAGAAATTCGCAAAGCCCGGGATGCTTACAAGCCTCGGGACCGTAAGCGCCGGGCGGCCGGAAACTATTTCGTGTCCCCGGAGGCAATCAGGAACGTGCGGGAATGTTTCGTATCGGTCCTGCGTGTGCAGCACGGGGCAGAGGCGGAAGGTCGATGCGTCGGGAAAAGCGACGTTGAAGGCAGAGGCAAGAAGAAATGACGGTTATTGTTCCTTCATTTTCTTATCTGGGTTCCAGAGAAAAAGATACCCTGTCGTTCTATGTTCGGGTAGCACAATATCCTTTCTTAATAAAGCCAAAAATTCCCCAGACGGCGTATGCCGTCTGTCCATTATCGTTTCTTTTTTGGTATCTTTTTTCTTTGCTTCAAAGAAAAAAGTACAACTATCTGTTCTTGTTATCTTATACTATATCTTGTACTCATTGTATTTTCGTACAACCTCCCGTTCAGGATATTTGTACAAAAGTACAGGGTATCTGAACATTTGAACAAGATACGTTTCTGATGCCGCCTTTCGCGGGAATCCAGGCTCGAAACCGCGGGGCACAAAAAAAAACGCCGAAGACTCGGCGTTTCCATACGGCGGTATCCCCGGCATTCATTGTCTATCGCCCCTCGGAAAAGGGGTATTCCTCAATATTCTCACCTCACGGTCGGTAACGGACGACACCTCCCTGCCTTCGGCCTCGAACACCCTGTCGCAGAACTCCCGCAAGACCACGTAGCTTGTGTTGGTTGAGACGATCTCCACCAGTCTGGCGTATGCCGTGCTGTTCCACACGTAGTCGTACCTGCCGTCGACGGGTATCTTTTCCAGCAGCCCCATGCGGACGGCTTTCCGAGCACACCGCTCGAAAGACCTCCGGCCCATTCCGGTAGCGCCCAGATGCGCGTTCAGCCCGGAAAGGGTATCCGCTCCCGACCTCCTGAGCCGGTCGAGGTCCGCCATGTATGCCATGAAGACCGCCTCGCACATGCCGAACCCCATGACAAGGCCCTTGTAGACCTGATAAAAATAAGCCTGCTCCCTTTTCATTTTTTCTCCTCCTTCGCATCTTTCCGTTCAACCTCTTCCGACTCTTCCCGTATCGCCTCGTTGAGATAGCAATGCCGGATTTTCCCCTTGATCATCGGTTTATAGACGGAGTACCCTAATTTTCTGGCGTAGCGTCCCACGGTTACCCGGTTCGCCACCTTGCCTGTGTTCTCGACAAGATGCGCTGCCATCTCGTCGAATGTCATTCTCTTTTTCAGTTTCATACTCGTACTGTTGGTTATCAAATAGTTCTTTGGATAAGGATAGCCCCAACCGGTATGAATTGTTTGTAACCAGTACGAATTAAAACAGACCCGGAAGGCAGATGTCCGGCGGTGAGGAATTAACGGGTTAATACTGTCATGCGTCTGCCTGCCGGGTTCTTGTCTATTCCGCCATCAGGCGGGTGATCTCGCCGATGACCGCGTCATTCCTCCCGTTCAGCCACTCCCGGGCGACGTTCCATGAGAGCGAACGCCCGAACTTGAGGTTCTCCACGGTGATGGTGTGATACGAGAGCCTGCCCTCGGTGGGTTTCAGTCCGGCCTCGTGCAGCTCGCACAGCCCGTCCCGGAAGAAGGTGCAATACCCGTTCTCCCGTCGGGCCTGTACCATCAGCACCGCGTAGGGAAGCCGCCCGAGCAGCAATCCCACACCCCAGAGCGTTGGCGCGAGCCGTCGCCTGTGGCCGGCCTTGAGCAGACGAAGGATATCCTCCGGCGTGCCGAGACACGGGGTACGGCACTGTGCCCTGCACGCGGCGCACCGGCATTCCACGGGCTTGCGTCCCGTTTTCCGGATGATTCGTTGTAATGCTGTCTCCATACTCAACGGTATTCGGGGTGTTTCCTCCACCACAGTTCGATGATACACTCACGTCCCACCGGAGTCCAGCGCTTGCGGGAACCGAAGGTGAAGACCTCGCCCCGGTCGTTCTCCCAAGTGTAAGGAACGTCGCACTGCCAGGAGCGGTATGCCGGGAGCACGACCCACTGCTGCTTGCTGTACATGCAGATGCCTTCCTCGTGGAGAAAGCGATGCAGGTCACGCGGCGAGGTGTTGAGCTCATCGGCGATACGCGTGCTCTTGAACCACTCGCGCCTCTCGACGAACTCGTCGTAAAAGGCTGCCTTGGGCAGGAACTCCCGTACGGTCTTACGCAGCTCGTCGACTTGCGAGAGTGCCTCCTCCATGTTCGCCGGAAGGGGACGGTCCAGACATGGCAGGCTGCCGGTTTCCGCCCCGCGCGGCACCGGCCGGTGCCGTACCCGACCTGCCGCCAGCATCACGAGTTGCTCCTCACACCATTCGGCCAGTCCCGTATCGGGCGCTATCCAACGCGCCAGCGGGACAAGCAGCGGCGACTCTATCCACGTGGCGCCCTTGCCGCGTCCCCGCGTGGTGAAGAGCTGGAACTCGTAACGGTCCGTTTGTCCGGTGCGTGCCAGCTCGCGGCGCAGGTGGTCCGTGGCAGCTATACGGAGCCACTCGGACGGGATTTTGTCGTAGCGCATCGTGATCTGCGTGGCGTTGACCATCAGCTTGTCGCCGACGCGTCGGAATGTCACGGGAAAATCCTCCGCGAAATGGCAGACGGTGTCCGCCTGCCGTTGCGGGTGCAGGTTTCCGGCCTCCAGTTCGAAAAGCTGGTTGCCCCATGTTTCCAGATCGTCGAACAGGTCACGGGGTAGAATACTCTCCTTGCGGACGTACTGCAGGAGCCGCCTCATGTCCAAGGGACGGAACACCCACAACTCATGTCCGCCCTTGCGCAGCGGCATCCGGATGGCGGACGGGCAGATTTTCGCGATGCCGCCCTTTTTGAGCAGCTCGTCGCGTTTGAGGATTCCGCACACGTCGTCCGCCGACACGTGCAGCATCCCGTCATGGTTCCGCGATACGCGAATGGTCGTGTCGCGGAACGGAACCTTTCTGTTTTCTCTCATAGTCATCTCTCTTTTTCGTCGTTATCGTTTTTCTTCTGGCGTGATACACGTTTGCGGGCCATCTGCCGTACCGAGTAGTAGGTGCGCTTCTCCCCGCACAGGGCGTCGTACTCCTGTAACTGCAGGTTGTCGAGGTCGTCGAGCCCCACCTCGACATCGGGGTGCAGGTGCCGGAAGTAAAGCCCGCCGCTGCAGACATACTTGCCCGTGCAGCAGAATGAAATAGCCTGTAAGTTACCTTTCGTCAGTTCCGCCGCGCTATGGAGCGAGCGAATGACAGCGACGAGGACCTGTGCCCCGTTGAAGACGAGTACCGTCTTCGGCCGCTTAAAATTGCTACGTCTCATAATTCTCTAAAATTTGTGTTAATTCCTCGCGCGTAAATCTAAGGCCGGCCGCTTTGGCCAGCCACGTGTCCGAAACAGAAAAGCCGTCGATCAGCATCTCCGAAAGGCGCTCCAACATGTAGGCACCGAAAGAAGGTTCGATGTAGACGACGAACAGCAAAGCCAGACATTCATCAATTAACAGGTGCCCCGACGCTTCGTCGCGGACGACAAGGTCTTCCGTATCTATTCCGTACGCCCCGGAGAGCGCCTCTATCCAGTGATGGAAAGCCAGGCGGAACTCCCGCACGTTGTGCCGCTGCCCGTTGCCCCGGGCGCGGATGAAATGCGTGGCGTCGAAATAGTACGGACCGTCGCCGTCCCGCGACGTTCCGAAAAGCAGTTCGGGAAATTCCTTGTACCGGATCTGCCGGCAAGGAATCGAAACGGTTTTCATTTTCTATTTTCCATGACGTAAGTTGTTGAAAATTGAACGCAAATTTATATATTCCAATCATAAATATAGTAATAAAATGGCATTTATTTTCAGATTTTGCCTGAATTATTTTCGTTGATTATTAGCTATTTAATGCGTAAAATAGGCGCAAAATCTATATATTTTGATAACGCATTTTTCTCTGACTCTCAAACCTTAAATCCTCTCTGTTCCATATACTTTTTTTCGGGAAAAACCTTCGCCGGGAAACGCCGCTACTCTTTAGGTAAAACCGCCTGCAAATGACGACATCCGACCACGCATTCAACGGGTCCCTTTTGGAGAGCATATTCCGGACCTCGAAGAAGACCATACAGGAATACGTCCGCGAGATCGAGCGCGACAACCGCTACCGCTCCTCGCGTCAGGACGTGCTGCTCGGGTGCATCCTCGACGACCGGGCGCGCCTGATCGACCTGTACGAAGCCTGCCTTCAGCAGGATGCCCATATCCGCGCCGTCATCGAGACGCTCGAAAGCCAGATACTGGGTGACCGCTACATGCTCGCCCGCATGAACGAGAAGGGCAAGTACATCAAGGATGTGGAGCAGACGCAGAAAATTCAGGGTTCGCAGTTCGACAAAATCATCAAGGGCATCGTGGAATCCAAGCTCTATGGCTACACCCTGTTGGAAATCATGCCCGCCATCGACGCGAAGACGGGCAAGCTCGCCGAGGTGAACAGCATCGAGCGGCGCAACGTGCTGGCGGACCAGCGTATCGTCCTCAAACGTCAGGGCATCTGGGAGCCGCACTGGGATTTGCGTCACGCGACCTACGCGAAGAACTATATTCTCGTCAATTCCGGGGATTTAGGGCTCTTTTCGGCCACGACGCCGCTCATCCTGGCCAAGAAATTCACCGTCGCCAACTATGTCAACTTCTCGCACACGTACGGGCAGCCCATCATACATGGCAAGACCGTTTCGGAGAGCAACGCGGACCGCAAGCGCCTGGCCAACGAGATCGCCAACGCCGCGCAGAACAAGGTGGTCGTTACGGGCATCGAGGACGAGGTGGACATCAAGACCTTCACCATGTCCAACTCGGAGAAGATCTACACGGGACTTATCGAGTTCGTCAACAAGGAGGTCTCGAACCTCGTGCTGGGAAGCGAGTCGATGGCGGGCGGCATGCAGTCGTACGTGGGTTCCACGAAAGCCCACCAGGATATTTTCCGGGACCGCATCGAGGTTTACCGCAGGTATATCGAGAACGTGATGAACGAGGAGGTCGTTCCCCGTCTGGTGGCCATGGGCTACATTCCCGACGGCCTGGAGTTCAAGTACTCGAACCGTATCGAGATGAACAACGAGGACCGTATCAAGCTCTACTCGCTCATCACGGACAAGTACGAGGTGGCGGCGGACGAGATCGAGAAGGAGTTTGGCATCAATGTCGGCAAACAGCTCAACGTGATTCCGGACGGCGCCTACGGCGGTACGGGCGGAGTGTCTGTCGGCGGCAGCAGCAATGACCGCCATATCATGTCCGACGAGGAGTATTACAAGCGATACGGCCATCCGCGGGGCGTGAAGGTCGCAAATTTTCTGCGGGGAACGGAGTAACGGCCCGGCTTCCGCTCCCCGGTATCCTTGCCGCAAGGGCCGAGAAGACAGACACGCGGAAAGAGTACGAGGTGATACGGGAGGCGTTCCGCCGGCTGATGCTGTTCTGGGAGAACAGCGCCGAACGCAAGGATATTATCGAGGATATCATCACGCTGCGTGCCTCGTTCCTCGTGGACCGTGCCCTGACCGGCCTGCGGCTGGACCTTGACCGGGCACTGGATATCCTGCGCGGTCATAATGAATTCACCACGGAGCGGGAACGCCGGCAGCGGGACATCCTTCTGGCTGCCGTCGACAATCTCGTGGACTTCGCCGCCGCCGAGGAGACCGCCCTGCTGGAAGAGCTTCCCGGAGAGCCGCGGGTCGAAGAGATTGCCGCATACGAAACCCTATGCGAGCGTTACAACCTGACCTACGCCGCCCGGGAGAACGACCAGGTGCTGTTTGCCGCCTCGATGGCGGCGTGGTGGCTGACCATAAGCCCCGAAACCGTCGTGACCTACATGACGCAGGGGGACGAGCGCGTGCGGCCATGGCACCTCTCGCTCGAAGGTCTGTCATACCGCAAGTCCGAGTTCCCGCCGGAGCTGATACCGCCCATCGAATGGGGCTGCCGCTGCTTTCTCGTCGCGGACGGCTTCGCGTCGGTGCACGGGGCACTTCCTGCCGGTGAAGAATACCGCGGGCGGGTGGACCCCGTCTTCCGGGAGAGCCTGGCCACGGGCGGCAGGATATTCTCTTCGGCGCACGCCTATTTCTCCAAGCCGCTGCCGGAGGAAGTACAACAAATCGTGAAACGCTTAAAAGAAAGGTTCTACCATGTCCAAGATCACGCTCGATGAATTCTGTGCCCAGTGGGTACCGGGAAAGTGGACGACGGCGATGGCCAGCCGTCTCGAGAACAACGCCTTCGACTTCGCAACGGTGGCCGGGGAGTACGCCAAGGAGCAGTTTCAGGCCTCCTTCGCCGTCGGCGGGTTCAACGGGAAGAGGTGGGCCCCGCGCACTTCCCGCTGGGGCAGGAAATTCACCCATCCGGTGATGAACGATACGGGAGCATTGGCCCGGGGCATCGAGGGCGAGGCTGGGCGTGTCGATATCGTCGGACGGAGGGCCGACCGCACGCGGATATTCCGGAAAGGCGCCTATTACTGGATTCACACCACGGAGAAGAGCACGCCGGAACGGGGGAAACGGGGACGGAAGAAGGGGCGGTACCAGAACTACGCCGCCGTCCACAACACGGACCCGAAATTCGGACTCTACACCGTGAACCAGTACTCCTCGCGGCGTCCCGTGCACCGTCCCTTCATCGGATTCTCACCGAAGATAGACGGGCATGTCGCCTCGCGTTTCACCGACATGATTTTTAATGGATTCCCGGGCGTATGATAAAAGACAAGCATCCTGTAGAACCACCCCGGCAACAAACTCCGGTGACAAACTACCAGCCGGAAGAAGTCGCGGAGAACCCGTTCGTGAACATGTACCATGCCGTGCGTCGCGCCATCCTCACCGTCCGCGAGGACCCGGACAACCCGCTCTCGCCGCCGCTGTTCAAGACCGTCGCCATCGACAACGGGCAGTTCGCCCGTATCGTGCGCGGCGAGAACACGGAGTACGAGACGGCGTTCCCCGCCGTGTTCATCCACTTCATCAACGTCCGTTACCTCGTGCAACAACAGCGTATCGGGGAAGGCCGCGCCACGATGCGCGTGCGCTTCATCCTCGACACGCTCAACAACTCCGACCCGGAACGCGAGTGCGACCCGTTCATCGTCTTCCAGCGCCTGAACGTGGCTATCCAAGATGCCAAGGACCGGGAGCCGGCACTTAGCGAGCGCTGTAACCTCACGTACTTCGACATGCCGCTCACGACCAACATGCTGCAGGCCTACTGGATCGATTACGAGGTGTGGTTCCGCGAGTCCTCGGCATGGCGCTACCGGAACTGGGTGGAACGTTATCTCGTTATGCCTCCGTTCACACAACACAGCGACGCCCCGCAACATGACAGCCAGGGACACGGGCATCACGCGGAGCCGGCGTATGACGAAGCGACCGGGTTCGAGCCGTCGGTGGAGATGGACACGCCGGCAGACACGGACGGGGACGAAGGCGACGACGAAAATCCATAAAAAACAGGGCCGGGGACAATCTTTTTTACCGGATGGGTCCTACGCTTACAGAAAAGACATTCAAAACGGAAAAGATGAAAACTACATTGCGGACATTCGATTACAACGACTACCCGGTAACTTTCGGAATCGGGGAACGTCAAGTGACGGTCAACGCCTCCGAGATGGCCAAACCATTCCGCAAGCAGCCCAGCGACTGGACCCGGTTAAAACAGACGGAAGAGTTTATCACCTCGTTATCAGCCGTTCGGGGAATTCCCCGAACGGAACTGGTACGGGTCATCCGGGGTGGTAACGGCATCCAGGGCACGTTCTTCCACGAGGACGTGGCACTGGAATTCGCTCGCTGGCTCTCGCCACTCTTCGCCATCTGGTGCAACGACCGCATCAAGGAGCTGTTGCGGTACGGCATGACCGCGACATCCGATACTGTCTCACGTGCTGCCGAAGACCCGCGGTTCGTCCTGAAAGTCGTGGAGCGCCTGCGCGACAGCTATGCGGAAAGCATCGCCCTACGGGAAGAGAACGACCGGCTGCTCGACACCTTGGAGTCCCAGATGCACAAAGTGGAGTTCTACGACAAGGTGCACGGCAGCCGCAACCCTGACGATAAACGGATTTACCGTATTTCGCAAATCGCCGCGGAGCTCGGCATGACGGGTGCGGAACTCAACCGCATCTTGCAGGAGAAGGGTATACAACGCCGTCGCGGGCATATCTGGGTGCCGACACCGGAGTACGACGGCAAGGGGTACACCTGCAAACGCACCTTCCAGAACGGATTCGACACCTCGAGGGAACCGCTCTATTGCACGTTCACGGTTTGGACACCCCAAGGGCGGGATTTTATCCTGAGCCTGTTCGAATGACTGGAAAACGGCAGGACAAAAACACACGGAACGGGAAGCGTACACCTCCCGCTTTTGTTTTCAACCTTTCGCGCATTCTTCCGCTACTCTTATCCAAAAGACAGTTCCCATGGACATAAATACACTTGAATACGTCGTCGGCGAGGCGAAAACGGGCGAGCCGGCCGTCATCCGCTTTTTCGGGCGCGTGACGGAAGAGACGACCTCCCGTTTCAACGACGAGTTCGACTTCCTGGAAAATATTGTCCGGCCCTCGTGCATCCGCGTGCTGATCAACTCCGAGGGCGGCAGCGTGCTTTACGGCATGTCCACCTATTCGACCATCGCCAACTCCAAAGTCGATACCGAGTGCGTCATCGAGGGTGTCGCGGCGTCGATGGCCTCCATTATCTGGGCGGCCGGCAAACGCTCCCTGATGCGCGACTACGCCATCCTGATGATCCACAACCCCATGCTGCCCGGTGATGACACGGATGACGGCGTGTCCGATATGGTGCGGGCCTTCACCCGGCAGATAGAGACCATTTACCGCAAGCGTTTCGGCCTGAAAGCGGAACACGTCCGCGCCATCATGGACGGCGAGGCGGGCAAGGACGGCACCTACTTCGATGCCCAGGCCGCCGTCAAGGCGGGCATCATCCCGGCGGAAAACGTCATCCGCACCTCGAAGCAGCTGTGCGAGAAGGTGCATGACGAGATAGCCGCGATGACCGACACGGCCTCCATACAGGAACTGATGAACCGCGTTGCGGCCGGGAATAAACTTTTCGACGCGGCGGTACCTACTCTTAATCAAACGGAAAACGATATGGCAAACGAAAACAAGACACAAGGTTTCGAGTACGGCGCCATTGCCGCCTCGCTCGGCATGAAAGATAAGGAGGTCAAGGATGTCATGGCCCGCATCTCGGAACTGGCGGCACTGGAACCCAAGTACAAGGAGCTGGAAAAGTCGCTCAGCGACGCCCAGACGGTCATCGCCGGCAAGGAAGCCGCGATCCAGAACCTGCAGAAAGACCTCTCGGAGGCTACGTCGCAGCTCTCCGACTACCGCAAGAAGGAGAAAGAGGAGCAGGCGTCCCGCATCGAGACACTGGTCGAAAACGCCATCACCGAAGGGAAAATCGACCGCGAGGCCAAAGCCCAGTGGGTGGAGATGGCCACCTCGAACTTCACTCTTGCCGAGAGCACGCTCTCTTCCATTCCCGCCCGGGAAAAGATCTCGCGGGCTATCGCCACCGACCCGGGGAACGTGCAGGCGGCAGCGGAGGCGGCCAGCACGGCCGAGCAACTGATGGCCGAGAAGGTCACCGAGGTCGTGGGCAAAAACTTCGAGTTCCGCAAGCTCGGGTAATCCCCGCCCAAGGGGAACCCCTGAACCTTATAAACTGACATGCCGGAGGCATCATGCCTCGCGCGGAAAAGTGTCCGCCAGTCGGCTGAGATTCATCTGTAAAACAAGCAAACTCATTCGACAATGGCAGATACTGTAAATTTCCTTCAAAACGGCTACTCCGGCGAGGTGCTGGAAGACCTTCTGAGTTATACCGTGCAGGGCAACGACACGGTGCGCGAGGGCCTTATCCACATCAAGACGGGAATCCAGCACCGCTACACGCTCCCGGCCATCAAGCTGGGGAACGTCATCCAGGACAATATCCCGACCCCGCAGCCCATCCACGGCGCCAAGGGTGAGGACGGCTTCAACGAGTACCAGCTCACCGAGCGCTACCTCGAACCCTCGGATTTCATGATTTACGTGGAGTTCAACCCCCGCGACTACGAGAAATACTGGAAATTCGCGCAGCCCGAGGGGAACCTTGTCTTCCGCGAGCTCGACCCGAAAATCCAGGCCACGATGCTGCGCCTTCTCATCGAGAAGAAGAACGAGTACATCGGCAACGCCATCTGGACAGCGGCAAGGGGCGGCGAGACGGCTGCCAAGGTCACGGAACCTGCCGGCTGCACGAAGATCGGCGCCAACCGCGAGAAGTATTTCGACGGGGTCATCAAGCGCATCATCGACAACGTGAACGCCACGGATGCCGAGACCATCGCCGGCGGGCAGTGCGTCGTCTCGGGAACGACCGAGCTGACGGACGGGGCCGCGGTGGAGGCGGCGCTCTATGCCATGTGGAAGAAGTGCCCCAAGCAGATACGCAAGAAGACCTCGCTGGCCTTCATCGTCGGTTGGGATGCCTGGGACGCCTACGACCAGTACATCTCGGACAAGCAGGTCAAGTACTCGGAGAACACCGAGGTGAACAAGTACCGCTTCAAGGGCAAGCGCATCATTCCCATCGTCGGTATCCCCGAGCACACGATGGTTCTGGGCGAGTTCTCCACGGGCATGGACTCCAACCTGTGGATGGGTGTCGATTACGCCAACGACACGGACATCCTGAAAATCGACCGCCTGCAGGCCAATTCCGAGCTTTTCTTCTTCCAGATGAGAATGAAGATGGACGTGAACATCGTCCGCCCGGGCGAGATCGTCGTGCATACCGCCTACAAGAAAACCGAATAAACGACATACACCACCTTTCATCTGATTTGAATGTCTCACCCGGGGAGCGGAGTCGAAACCCCGCTCCCCAAATTTTTACCCGACCATCATGGCAAAGAAAATCAACACGGAGGAAAAACCTCCGGTCACAACGGACGACACCCCGCAGGGAGGACCGGCAAATACGACAGAAACGACGGAAACGGCAAACGGTACGGAACCCGCGCATGCGGAAACGGCACCTCCGGCAAAGCCGGAAGAAAGGGAGCACGCAGAGGCACGGATGCCGGACGCCTTCGCGTCGGAACTGCTGAAGAAATTCCCGGGCTACCCCTCGCTCTACATCGACGCGCACGGCGGGACTTTTTCCCCGGACACGCCGGCCGCCATCCGGGGCAAGGCGGTGCTGTATGAGAATCCTTTTTATAACCAGCTTAAAGACCAATCATAACCTATGGCACTCGGAAATGTTTTCATCAAGGACGTGGATGGCAACATCCCGTACGATACGGGCTCCTCCAACGAGAAGGTGACGGGGCTGCTGTTCGACGTGTCGTTGCAGCCGACACTCTTCACGGAAGGATACGGCAAGACGAACGAGACGAAACTCAAACCGGGCGACGTGTGCTACATCACCTCCTTCAAGTCCGCCGTCAACGACTTCGGCATTATCGAACGCGTGGAGGCGACCGAGGAGGAAGAGGCGAACGTGAACTTCCTGCACGGTATTCCGGCCTACCATATCCGGGAGTTTTTCCGCATGTCGGGCAACGTGAACGGCACGGGCAGGCTCTACGTGATGTTCGCCGACTGTTCCTCCTCGTGGGAGGCCGTCGAGATCATGCAGCGCGCGGCCGGCGGCATGATCAACCAGATGGGCATCTGGACCGAGCAGCCGCTCTGGAAAGCCGCCAGCGCGGCGGAGAAGTACAGCCTGAACCTTGTCAAGGGGCTGAACGACGTGGCCGTCTCGCTGGCGGAGCTGAACCAGCCCCTGTCGCTCGTCCTCTCGGCCAACCCTTCCAACACGGGAGGAGACACCACCGAAGGCCGCCAGATCGACCTGAACAGGATTCCCTCATGCATCTGCGAGGCGAGCCGTGTCAGCTGCATCTTCGGGCAGGCGCACCACGAGACCGTCACGCTCATGCAGATGCGTAACGTGAACCACACGCCCGTCGGGTTCCTCGGGGCCGTGATGGGGGCCATCTCTAGGGCCGGCGTGCACGAGTCCGTCGCGTGGGTGAAGCAGTTCAACCTTTTCACGGACCACTTCCAGGAGATAGAGCTGGGATTCGGCGACATCAACCTTGACGAGGCGGAGGAGAATTTCCTGAGCCTGAACCGTTACGAGTCGCTCTCCCCCTCGCTGCTGGACGAGCTCGACGACAAGGGATACATCTTCCCGATCAAGTACGCCGGGCGTGAGAACGGCATCTACATCTCGAAAGACCAGACCTGCTCCACGGGGGACTACCGCACCATTGCCCGCAACCGTACCATCAACAAGAGCCGCCGTGCCGTGCGCGAGGCGCTCCTGCCGTACGTCAACTCGCCGCTGATGGTCAACCCCTCGACGGGCTACCTCGCCCCATCCAAGATAACCTCCTTCAAGACGCTTGTCGGCGATATCCTCGCCAAGATGCAGGCGGCGCAGGAGATCAGCGGCTATGCTGTCACCATCGACGCCAACCAGAACGTGCTGGTGGACGACACGCTCCGCATCTCCTACGTCATCGTGCCGGTCGGGGTAGCCGTGAAGATCTACGTCGAGGAGGGACTTTCATTAACCGCAAAATAATCGAATGACATGGCAGTAATCAATAACGTGGCATACAGCTGGTCGATGATCACCCTGGCATCGACCGCCCTCGGCATCGACGAGGGCTCCACCACGCTCGAGGGTGTGTCGGCCATCAAGTGGTCCAAGAAACGCAAGGTGGAAAGTAACTACGGCATGGGTGGAAAGCCCGTCAGCCGCGGCTTCGGGAACATCACCTACACGGCCTCGATTACCATGGACTACGCCACGCAGCAGACGCTGCGCTCTGTGTACGGCTCGCTGCTTGAAATCGGGGAGTTCGACCTGATCATCTCTTTTGCCAACCCCATGGCCTCGGACGACTGGACGACCACGACCGTGACGCTCAAGGGCTGCATCTTCACCGAGGACTGTCTCGAATCGCAGCAGGACGACACGAACATCACCCACGAGTTCGACCTCAATCCCTTTGACATCCAGATAGGTGACGGCGATACAATCTGAGGCTTATGGACGTGACCTTTGAAGGCAAATCCTCGACAGGGAAAAACGAGTGGCTCACGCCGCCCGCCATCCTGGGGCGGCTGGGCCCGTTTGATCTGGACCCCTGCGCTCCCGTGAAACGCCCGTGGGACACGGCCCGGCACCATTATACCATCGAGGATGACGGGCTCAGACAGCCGTGGTTCGGGCGCGTGTTCTGTAACCCGCCGTACGACACGGCGCTCATCGTGCAGTTCATCCGACGTTGCGCGCAGCACCGCAACGCCATAGCGCTGACTTTCGCCCGCACGGACACGAGGCTGTTTCATGAGCTGATATTCCCCGGTGCGGACTCCATACTCTTTATCAGGGGACGGCTCAGCTTCTTCCACGTTACGGGCGAGCAGGGAGGAACGGCCGGCGCCCCGTCATGCCTGATCGCTTTTGACAAAGGGAACACTTCCGTTCTGGAAACGTGCGGCATCGTGGGAAAACTGGTCAAACTGTAACGGGTGATTACAGCCCGAAGACGGATTGTAGTCTTGCAGCTTCCGAATACAGCTTTTGAGGATTCTGTTTTTTCAGTTTCTGCAAGTTCAACAGTTTCCATCGCACGGACGGGTATTCCTGGAATGCCTCGTACCCGCTTCCTTCCCAAACAGGTTCCGCTCTTTCGAATTCCAGCAGGAACCGCTTGTCTGCATCGGTCATCAGGGCGTTGACCGACTGTATCAAACCGGTACGGCTCTCCTCGAACTGCCTGTACGTGAACTCTGTCTCGGTCATGCCCGCGAACTGTTTCTCCATCGCGTCAGTCTGGTCCAACAGGTTTGGGGCGAATGATTCATGCAACGGCCGGTCGCTCCCGAGAAGGCAGAAAATGAACCCCTCCTTGATCTCTTCCAACGGTACATCCATGTACCGGACATCGAACAGGTCGCGTGGGTGCTGGCGCGAGAGGGCCGCCGCGACCTTTCCGCCGTACAGGAGCGTCGTCGGTACGATCCTCGCCTCGCAGTACATCCCGAATTCTTCCTGCGCCCTGTCACATAACGGCAGTACTTGCACGTGGCCACCGACAATCCCGCGTTTGGTCTGGTTGACCTCTATCTTTATCTGTCTTCCCCTATATTCGCACAGCAGCTTGCTGGTTGCCGGTACGGGAACGATATTCATGCCTTTGAATGCCCGTCTGGCTTTGGTGGCTATGGCATTCAGGTGCCTGTCTATGCTTGCCAGGCTCGTGGCGCGGTCTTCCAACGGCACGTATGTCAGGTCAATATCGACCGAATACCGGGGTAAGTTTTTAAGGAACAGGTTGATTGCCGTCCCGCCGTGGATGGCGAAACACTCGTCCTCGGCGATGAGGGGGATTATCCGGAGCAGCAGCTCCACTTTTTGGGCGTACACGTTATTCATAATTCGCAAGTTCTTCGGGTATTACCATGTTGTATTTACTTATATACGTACCGTTCTCCGCCAGGCACCTGTTTCCCGAGCCCAGGTCGATTCTTTCCACGTTCAGAGCCTTGAACCACTGGTGCCCGGCTTTCTCAGCCATGTAAAGGAACACCCGTTTTACCTTGACGGACGTGCAGGTTTCCAACAGCGCCTGTACCATTTTGGGACGGAGTGTCGTGAGCATCTCCATGATATAGAAAGAATCCATGAAAGAATAGTCCGTCGGGGCAAGCAGCAGACATTCCATGAACGCCCGTTCCGGGGAAGAGACGGGCATCCTGGCACCCCCTTCCGTTGTCATCTCCACTCCCAGGGAGTCATCCCCGAACACGGAGGTGGTGAAATACCGTATTGTCATGTCCCATTGCGCGTTCAACAGCCAGGAGGGCAGTCTCTCGTCCTTCAGCGTGAACAGGAAAGCCCGGGGCTTTCCCATCGAGGCGTAATGATAGAACCCCCTGATGTCAAGCGCCGAGGAAGCTCCCACGTGACACCGTTTTGAAAGCTGGCTGTTGTAGGAGGACAAGGCCGAATACAGCGTGGGGGTCGCCCCGGATATTTTGTATACCCCTTGCGCCACGCGTTCGAGCCATCCGCTTTTCACGTAGGAAGTCTGCTCTTTCCGGTCTATCCCGTTATCGGACATCCAGGAAGAGAACAGAAGCGCATCCTTCGGTACCTGCTGCAATATTTTGTTGATTTTTGTCGCCATTGTGGTATTATTTACCGCAAATATACACCAAAATAACGAAACAGGCAAATATTCCCACCTGTTTTCCCTGTCCGGACACGGGGATGCCGCCGCTTTTCCCTGTATATGGAACCGGTGGTAACCGGCTGGCCGTGTTCGGAATGGAAACGGCCAGCCGTATATTTATTTTTTTGGGTACACGAGGCGGACCGCCAAGAAAAACAGCCTTCTTACAACCTTCTGATAGGAGTCTTCCTACTCTTTTGATGAATTAAAAACCTATCGATATGGATGAAAAGATGCTCACGCTGAAACAGGAGTCTGAAATCAAGGAGAAGGCTCTCAAATTGAAGGAGGAGAAGAAACTCCGAAAAATCTACCCGATGGTGGTCTTCGGCGAGACCGATTGCGGTGAAAAGGAGGTGTACGTGGCCTACATGGGCGAGCCCACTTTCCCGCAGTTCTCGAAGTTCATGGCCGCCTCGAAGAAGGACGAGGTGACAGCCATGCGGACGCTGGCCCGTGACTGCTTCATTGACGGGGACAGGGAGCTCGTCGATAACGAGTCGCTCTTCCTCTTCGGCCTCATGGGGCAACTCTCCGAGCTTATCACCACGCGTCAGAGCCTGCTGGTAAACTTATAGACCGGTGGCGCGTCACGGACGAGCAGCGCATCCGCCAGCGGATGATCTACGTGCGCCACTACTTTCCCGGGGTGGATCTCGACACCGTCACGGACGAGGAGTTCGCCGTACTCTCGGAAGACGCCCTGTGGCTGCACGAGCAGATGCTTGCCGTCCGTATGCCGCTGCCGGTCTCCCTGCCGGAGAGGCCCCCCCGATAACCGCCGCAAGCCCGCAAGACTTGCGGCGGTTGCCTTTAATCCCGAGCCGTTTTACGGCACTAATCTTTTATAGCGGAAACACCCACTGACATGGCCCAGGAACAGAATTACCAGGTAAACTACACCATTAACGTCGATGCCTCGCAGGGCACCCGGCAGGTTATCGCGTTCGGCGAGGCCGTGGGCAAGCTGGTGCAGGCCAAGGCCTCGCTGACGCCGGCGGTCACGAACATCAAGAACATGATGGACGAGATAGACCGCGTGTTCCGCACCAAGAACGGCAAGAAACGTAATTTCGACTACCGCCTGACCATCGACACGCAAAAAAGCGAGGAAAAGCTGGAGCGTGTCAAGACCCTTCTGACTGAAATCGCGGGGCTCTCCAAGGGCATCAGCCTGACCATCAACGCCGGGCAGGCGCTCGACACGAAGCGAATCAAGGCCAACGCCAAGAGCCTTTACGAGAAGAAAGCCGCCGAGATACGGAAGGCGGACATCGAGAAGAACGCCGCCTCGTCCGTCACGACGATGACCGAGGCGCAGAAGCGCATCACCAAGTCCATCGGGAAAATCAACTCGGCACTGGTCGCGGTTACGCGGGGTCGGGAACTCGACATCAGGACCGACGTGGCCGAGAAACGCTTGCAAAACGTCCTTTCACTGCTCGGGCGTATCAAGAGTGCCTCCACGTTCACCCTGAATATCCGGGGCGGACTTCCCGGTACACCTGCCGCGTACATGCCGGATACTCCCGTACCGTTCGCCCCGCAACCCTTCGTCCTGCCGGACAAAGCGCGGCAGAAACTGATGGAGAAACTCTACTCCGACCAGCAGATGCACCGGCAGCGCATGGCCCAGGAGGAAGAGCGTTACGAGGCACAACAGCGTCGTAGGACAATCCTCGACACGGCAAAAAGAGAGGAGCGGCAACGCAAAAACGCCGCGCGGGAAGCGGAACGTGCCCGCAAGAAGGCGGAGGCCGCAGCGAGAAAGGAGGCGGCAGAGCTGCGCCGTGCCGAGGAGAGGCGGAACAGGGCCGAGCTGGCGGAGCGGAAACGCGCCGAGCAGGAAGCCACCCGGAGGGAACGGCGGAACGCCGTGCAGTCCCTGCGGCTGATGCAGCGGCAGGAGACCGCGGCGGGGACACTCTACCGCAGCAAGCGGCGTGCGGCCATCAACCGCATACAATACTCGAAGGCGCCTTCTCTGCGGAACCTGCCCTTCGCCTCGATGCTCAACGCCTACATGGGATACAGCCTCGTGCGCTCGGAGCTGGAGAAAGCCGTCGAATACTCCAACATCATGGAGTCGGCACACTCCATTCTGCGTGTCGCCGATACCGACCTGAAGACCTTCGAGACGCGGTTCGACGAGATGGCCCGGCACGTCCGCAAAATCGGTATCGACACGAAATACACCGCCGTCGAAGTGGCCGGAGCCGTGAAGTTCCTCACGATGGCCGGCATGAACATCGAGACCATCCACAAGTCCATCCGTCCGATCACGAACCTCGCGCTCATCGGCGACAACGACGTCAGCTACATCGCCGATCTGGCGACCAACATCATGGCCGGGTACGACATCAACAACGACAGCATGGACAGCGTAGCGGACATCATCGCCTCGACCATCTCGCGCTCGAACGTCAATATCGTCGAGGTAGCCGAGTCCTACAAGATGGCCGCCGGTTACCTGCGCATGGCGGGCGTGGACTTCACGGAGTCGACCGCTGCCATAGGTCTTCTTGGCAACATGGGACTGAAAGGCACGCTGGCCGGCACGTCGATGCGGGCCATGGCCACACGTTTCGCCAAGCCGACCAAGGAGGCCCAGAAGGTGCTCGACCGTCTGGGCGTGAAATTCACCGAGATGCGCAATATCGAGGGTGTCATGGTCGAGAAGCTGCGGCCTCTGGCCGACATCTTCGAGGAGTTGAACCGCAAGGGCGCGTCGATGGCCGACATGCAGGCCATCTTCGGCAAGATCGGCGGCAACGCCGCCATGATGTTCGTGCGCAACTACGATCAGTTGCGCTCCCTGACCGCCCATAACCGGGGTTCGCAGGGCATCTCCTCGGAGCTGGCGCTCGTCAAGCAGAACACGACCAAGGGACTTTGGGCACAAGTCACCTCGCAGCTTACCGAAAGCTTCATGCAGGCGTACCAGATACTCGAACCCGCCATCCGGGGCGTGCTGCGTACCCTGCTCGACAGGTTCAAGGCCCCGGAGTTCACGCGGGGGCTGGTCGCCATCGGGAATGCCCTGCTCGACATCTTCACCGTCATAGGCAACATCGGGGCATGGGTGACGCGCAACTTCCGCTGGATAGAACCGGTACTCTTCACCGGAGTCGTCGCCACCAGACTCTTCAAGATAGCCGGAGCCCTGACCAACATAGGCATCGCCGTGGGCTTCATCGGCAGGCAGTCCGCCGCCGCAGGGTCGATAGAGGCCGTGCAGGGACTGGTGGGACTGGGACGCTCCGGCAGCCTCTCCTTCGCGCAGAAACGCGCCATCGTCTCCACGATGCAGGCGGCAGGGGTCGCGGGACGCGGGGCAATGACACGGGCGTTGCTGGCCGGAAGCGGGACCATCGGCGCCAAAAGCGTCCTGCAGTCGCTCTTCGCCACGCAGGTGGCGACCGGAAGCGGTCTGACGGGCGCGGCGGCCTCGCTCAGCGCCATCAGCACAGGAGCCGTGGCCGCCACGGCGGGCATCGCGGCACTGGTAGGCGCTCTGGGATGGGTAGCCTACAAGACTTGGAAGGTCAAGGAGGCGAAGGACGCCGTGTTGGAAGAGATCGAGCAGAACCGCAAGTACCGGTATCCCTCCATCGAGGCCCTCCACGCCTCGCTCAGCGAGACCTACAACATGGCTCTGAGAACCAAGCAGGCCGTGGACGAGGTCGTCGCCGGTAAGACCATAGAGGAGGCGTCGGGACACAAGATCGGGGCTTTCACGGGTAACTGGTGGGCGGGCTTCCTCGGGGAGTTCTCCATCGCCTCGTCGGAGGGCATGGTCTCCCGCGACAACGTCTACAACATGGATGATGCCGCTCAGGACGACATCCGGGAAGCCCTGCTCACACTGGCCGAACGGGACAGCCAGACACGCATCAACGCCGCCTATGCCGAGTTCGGGAAGCTGGGGACCGTGCTGGAGATGGATGCCTTCCTGAAAACAGTCAGGGAACGTTACGGGCAGCAGGACAAGTATCTGGACCGGAGCCTGTGGCGCGAGGTGGACGGGAAGGTCGTCTATAACCGGGATATCGGAGATAAACCGGAATCCGTGGCCGCGCAGACCTACGACTACGCCCGGTACATGAACGAGAAGACCGTTCCGGAGATCATCCGTGCGGCGACGCTCTACCGGGACGCCATCGCCAGTCCCGCCGGGGCACGGGAACTGATGCGCAAGGGAGGCTTCGACTTCGGGCAGCTCTCCGACTGGGGTTTCTCGCTGGACAAGGAGGGGCATTGGGTGCAGCGGACACTGGACAGGAACGCCACCGACGCACAGCGGGTGGATAACATCGCGGATCGCAAGCTGGCTCATAACGCCTTGGTGCAGTTCTTCTCCTCGCTGCGCCGCACCTTCGGCGGTTCCGCCGAGGCAGCGGAGAACATCCTGCGCGTGGCGGGCTTTACCCCCGACCAGTACAGCAACGAGCCGGACTCCAACGACACACGCCCGTTCGCAAGCAATCCGATAACCAACTCCCATCTGGATGACGGCGGCGCGGGCGGCAATTATTCCGGGACGGGCAAGCTCTCCTCGACGGCACCCAAGCAGGTGATCGTCAACATCGACAGCCTGCTCAGCGTCCGTACCATCGACCTGATGAAATCCGAGGAGGGCCAACGTGAAGAGATACAGAACCTGAAACAACAACTCGCCGAGGCGCTGATCGATGTCGTGCATGACTTCGACGCCTCGTGGAACGCATAACGACATGTCAAGACTGGTTAAAATAGCCGCTTCGACCCTCTTGAGCGGCGGCATACTCAACAACGGCACGCTGGGAGGGTACATCAGCGACGCCACGCGCCGGGCCCTCGGCATGGGACTGGCGGAATTGCAGGACGGGCAGGTGCATTACTTCTCCAAGCACCATGACCTGCTGAAACGCGCCGCCATACAGGCTGTCTCGCAGGCGGCCTACGGACTGCTGCGTTCCTACCCGCGTTACATGAAGTATTGGGAGCAGCGTGTCCGGGACAAGTACCTCGAAACGCAGTCGCAGTCGAGTCTGGCCAACAAGACGGGGCAATATTACAAGCTCATCAGCGAGCAGCAGGCCGTGGCGCGGCAGAAGAACTACACGGACACCATTGTCGGCCGCACCGTGCAGGACTATCTGGAGCTCTCCATTCCCAAGGAGGGGAAATACTACGACAACAAGGAGGGCAAGGCGGAGCCCAACAGCAAGTACGGTCTGGTGACGTTCGTCGATCCGGGGCCGCAGGTGCAGGTGTCGAGCCGCAACAACATCCTGCTCACGCAGGTACAAGGGCGCGACTACACCCGCAAGGAGTTCATCTCGGGCGGAGACTTGGAAATTACCGTAAGCGGCAGGATCACCTCGAAATATCCGGACGTGTATCCCGAAGCCGAGGTGTCGAAATTCATCAGGCTGGTGCAGTACAAGGGTGTCATCGAGTGCGACAACACGGTGCTGAGGCAGTTCAACATCACGCGGCTCATCATCCAGAGCTACACCTTCCAGCCCACGGATTGCCGCAACGTGCAGCCTTATACGCTCACGTGTGTCGCCGTGGAGCCCTCGGAGGCTGTGGAGCTGAAACTCGCCGAGGCCGAAGTCGTCGACACGGCCATCAAGCATACCAACAAATGGATCAAGTGGGTAAAGTTCGGGACCGAGGTCGTCGATCCCGCCTCGCTGTTGAAATTCACATGGCTATGATGGACGTGCTCTGCTGCAGGATTACCGTCGGCGACGCCGACCCCTCCAACCCGATGAAAATAACGGACGGTGTGGAGATCACGGAAGTCCACACCCTTGAAATCAACGAGAGCTACAAGAAACTCATCGGCACGGCGAAAGTAGTATTTCCGAAAGGGACGGTGTGCCGTTCCACCATCATCGGGGCCGTGACGCTGGAAGGCCGTGACGCCTCACGCCTGACGGCCGAGGTCATGCAGGACGGGGTCGTCATCGAGAAACGCACGACCCAGCGCGTGGTTGACGGGACGGTCTTCAAGGTCGGCCAGCGCATCAACATCAAGCTGGGGTACAACGGCATATTAAAGAACATGTTCGACGGGTACATCACCGGCTACAACTCGGAAAGCATGCTGGAAATCCGGTGCGAGAACATGGCCTACAAGCTCAAGCTCAAAACTGCGCCGCATTTCGAGACCCCCGCAAAAGGAACGACCGTGAACGAGGTGCTGGAGGGAAAATACAACATTTTGAAAGATACGGGGTTCAAGATTCACTCCGACACGAAGAAGTGCGAGATACATATCGGCAAGGTCAAGGTGACGGACAACTTCACCGTGGCCGACATCCTCTCCGAGTGGTCGAAATACAAGGTCTACTGCTTCCTGAAATACGATGCCGAGGATGAAGGAGCGATGCCGGCGATTGCTGTGGGCCGCCCGTACTCGTCGAGCAAGGCGCAGCCGGTTTTCCCCGAGGACGAATCGACGGGCCCTTTCAAGATCCTGTTCAACGAGCACGTGGCGCAGAGCGACCTAAAAGTCGTCAAGACCGACCCGAAATTCCTCGCCGTCACGGGTAAGGCGCTCGGCACCGACGAGAAATTCTTCGAGGTGACCGTCCGCCTGAACCCCGAGTACGACCCGACGGTTGCCGGCAGCAGGCAGTACCAGACGGTGAATGCCACGCAGATCTCCAAGAAGACGCACAAGGTTACCGGGAACACGACCGCCAAGGGCGCCGCGACGAAGACGAAAGTCGATCTTTCGACCTACACCATCGTGCCGTACATGTCGCCGCACATCGGCATCACCTCCGATCAGCTTGTGGAAGAGACGACGGAGTATTTCCGCAACTACAACCTGAACGGTATCACCGGGACAGTGACCGTTTTCGGGGATTTCGGGTTGCAGCCTGCCGTGCAGGTGGAGCTCATCGACAACCGCAACCCCTCGAAAAACGGCGTTTATCTGGTGGAAGAGGTGACGACCACATTCGGCGTGGGCGGCTACCGTCAGCGGTTGAGCGTGCCGTATAAAATCAAGAAATAATAGTTATTTGACCTATAAAAAGGCATTATGATATATCCGATTGGGGATTTCCTGCAACTTTTTGTTTTTCTGACGGATGGTATTTCGACTTGTATTCCCACAAGTTAAAGTCTTCTATCGAGGCATAATGCCCCGATTGGCAGGCGGTATGTTTTTCATAGGTGTCCTTGTCCACCGGATAGCCGTTCTGGAAATATTTGACACGGGGTTCACCATACAGGTCCATGTACTCAATCATCACCATTGTATTCTTTTCGAAATATATTTTGGGTATATCGTGAGTATCCGGCAAATTACATGAATAGGCTAATAAACTATAATACTTAGCCAGATTCCTTCTTATTTTAGAATTTTTTGTCCTAAAAATCAAATCATTGTCGGATGTGCGTTGCGCATTGCCCCAATAATCGAAGAAATGGATATTATCAACAAAATGCTGGTTTGGATGGTCGTACGTCCAGACTAAAAATGTTTTCACTATGATGTTCTTAATCAGAAATGAGCGTGTACCATAGTTGTAAATTTCCAGCTCCTCGTATGATGAATCTTTCCCCTCTTCGTCATGTCCCGGATATTCCACATTTTTAATTATAAAATTGGGCTGATGCTCCAATTTTTGGTATTCCAGCAACCGGTCCTGCATTTTCTGCTGATCGAACATGATCCAAACCGTTATCAGGCCGACGACGATGGAAGCTATTGCTGTACATACCGTGGCAATTCCGACCCATCTGTCCATTTGGCTGTCCTCCGATGGCGTCGTTTCAAGTTGAAACCCTATAAAGAACACTGCCAGTGTGGTAACGAGTACACATACGAGCACTGTCATCCGTGATAATAAAAAGTTCTTGTTGTTTGTCATATTTAATCCCAGTCGTTGAAATTATCGGGTTCCATTTCGATACAGAATAACTCCGGGTATTGGGTTTCATACTGTTGGCAATGGCATTCGCATTCCCCGCCTTCTTTCTGACAGCAGCATTCTCCCTCATGACAATGGCAGCAATGTGCACCATTATCCTGACTCATTTCATTTTTATCGCTCATCGTTTCCATTTGCAGATTCATAATACGGACGCAAAAATAGGCAAAATCCGGATAGATTGGATATTGGAGGTTATAATGATTGTGAATAATATATGGAAACGTCGCGGCGGAATCTCCTTGACTACCAAAGGACCGAATCCGGCCCCTTCACAGGTTCCCCGGTATCGAACGGACATTTCCCCTTTCGACGACTTTGTCGAGAATTAGGGCGATTTTTTCCTGCGGGACCATGTAGCCGATCTCCTGCGAAATGGTGCGGATCAGTTCTTTCTTGTTCATCTTCGATTCGTATTAAACAGAATCCAAACCTGCGTAAGGTCTATATTTACTAAAATAACCCTCTGCCGGGAACAGGTCTCAACGGGTGCAACACATATCTGATGCAATAGACAAAAGCAATCAGAGCGATTATTCCCCCAACACAACCGATGTAGGCAATGGACGCATGCGTACACACCGCTCCCCCGATGGTAGTGCCGCAACCGATGCCGAGATTGAAGACCGCCGAATAGATGGTCATCGAAATGGTCGAAGCCTGCGGCAATACGGCCATGATGCGCACCTGAAGCGACAGGTTGAAGAGGGTATAAACTATTCCCCAAAAGAAACACAAGGCAAGTACCGAACCCATAAAACCGGAAAGCGGATAGAGCAACAGCAGGGAGACCGCCATGCCGAGGGAGGCCGCAAACAGAAGCAGGTCGGGCCTGCGGGCGGAATATCGGGAAAACAGGATGCTTCCTACAATGCCGGACAATCCTACCAACATCAGAACCAACGTGATGATATTTTCATCCAGCCGGGCAACCTGCGCCAGAAACGGCTCCACGTAACTGTACCCCGTATAATGTGCCGTAGTTGTCAGCAAGGTGAACACGTAAATGCTCATCAGAGCCTTGTTGCGGAACAGTACCGGCAACCGGTGCAGCGTCATCGGCCGGGTGTTGGGCAGCTTCGGGAAGACCATGCCCAGAAACAGAGCTATCAGTAACGCGGTCACAGCAATGCTGACGAAGGTCATCCGCCACGTCATATACAGACCGATGGTGCGTCCCAACGGGAGTCCAATTATCATGGCAATGGATGTACCCGTTACAATCATACCCAATGCGACAGCCCTCTTCCCTTCGGGGGCAACTTTGACGGCCAATGCCGCAGCGACACCCCAAAAGATGCAATGGCTGCAAGCCACACCCATACGGGCTGCCAATAGGACGATGTAACCGGGCGACAAGGCCGATAGGACGGAACAGGCGATGAATACGCCCAGCGTCCACAGCAACAGCCGGCGATAGTCCATCTTGACCACAGCCATCATCAGAGGCAGCGACAGTAGGGCGACCACCCACGCATACGAGGAAATCATTACCCCGGCCTCCGCTTCTGTGATATGAAACTCCGATGCGATGTCCGTCAACAGCCCGATAGGGATAAATTCCGAGGTGTTGATAATGAAGGCCGCAAGCGTCAGCGCAAAGACCGGCAACCATGCCTTTGCGCTTCGTAAACTTATCCGTTTCCGCATATCCGTTCCCTTTTCCTGCTGAACACCAGCGAAACAAGGCATCCAGCCAGTGCGAACACAACACCCATGAGTGCCGGATAATGGAAATCGTGTCCGGCTTCCAGAATCATACCGCTGCACGAAGCTCCTGCCGCACCGCCCACGGTGAACCCTATCTGCGCCATCGTCATTCCCAACAGTTCCCTTCCGCGCAGCAGGCGGAGATAGAGTACCTGTTCGGGACTTGTCAGCGCGGCGAAGCAGCCGATACCTACCACCGTCAGCACTACGCACAGCCACGGACAGTCAGCAAACAAAAAGATACAGACAAGCACCAGACAAATCAGCCCCTGCGCAGTGGAGACCACACGGGCGGAACCGAACTTGTCCGACAGCTTGCCGCTCGCGAAGTTTCCTGCCACCATGCCCAGCCCTGCCAACGCCATGAGGAGAGGCAAGCGAGAAGCGGAGAAGCCAGCCACTTCTGTCAGTAACGGCGTGATGTAGCTGTACCAGCCAAAAACCGCTGCATTGCCTAGGAACACCACCGCCAGCCACAGCCACACCTTCGGGTTCTTCAGCCCTGCCAACTGGTGGCCGATGGATGTCGTCTGCGTGTTCTCCAAAGAGGGGACGTACCGCCAGATAGCTGCCAGTACCAACAACGCCCAACAGCCTACCGCCACGAACACTAACCGCCATGAGACCATCGCCCCCAACGCCGTGGCGAGCGGCACTCCCACGAGATTCGCCATCATCATGCCGGTCATGACCACCGCCACGGCACGGTTGCTTCCTCCTTCATCGGCAAGCCTTCCGGCCACCACCGCTCCCGTGCCGTAGAACGCCCCATGGGGCAAGCCTGCCACAAAGCGGCACAGCAGCAAGGGCAGATAGTCCGTCGCCAGCGATGAGCAGAGATTGCCAAGAGCCACCAGCCCGATGAGCGTCAATAGGATTTGTTTCAACCCGAACCGCCCGGCAAAAGCCAGCAGCACCGCTCCCGTGCCCGTGCCGAGCAGGTAGGCGGACACGAATGTGCCCGCCGTCGGAATATCGATATGAATGTCTTGGGCGATGTAAGGCAGGATGGCCATCGTGGAGAACTCCGTGATGCCCAGCCCGAATGTGCCCAAAGCCAATGCAAGCAGACCTTTTTTCATACGCCGGAGATTTTATCTGTCAAACCATCCATGGGCAGCCATGTAGTCCACACTCTCGATGATCGTTTCCACATTCGTATGCGCAGGCACGTAGCCGAGCAGGTCGTGCTCCTTCGCTGTGGCGAAGAATCCGCTGCGCGACAGATGCAGGTAGCTTTCGGTGAGCTGGTGCTCTATTTCCTCGCGTGCTGCATAGGGAGCGCACTCCTGACGGACGTATTCCGTCCATTCGCGCCATGGGAGAAAGTCGATTTTCGGTTCCATGCCGTAATGCCGGTAGAGCAGGCAGGCATAACCGTAAAGCGTGATACTGCCGCCGCTCACGGCGTAGAACTTCTCGCCCAAAGCATTCTCTTTATGGGTAACGGCAAGGGTGAACAGCCGCGCCACGTCTTCGGCATGCACGTGATGAATGGTCTCCATGCCGAAATTTGGGAGCATGAGCGTTCCTCCGCTGCGGATAATTCCGTTGCAACGCATCAGCCGGTTGCCCCACGGATTGATAATCGTCCAGCCGGCACCCGATATTTGCCCCGGCATGATGACGGTCGAGGGGAAAGCGCGTTCTTTCCACTCCGCAGCCAGATATTGCTCCGAGGCGTATTTCTGCCGTCCGTACTCGCACAAGGGTTCTTTCGCCGTGTTATCGGGGTTGAAGGGCAGCACCTCGGCACGTCCTTCCGCCCAGCATGACGAACAATATACATATTGCGCCACCCGTCCGTCGAGGGCACGGCGCATGGCCTGCACGTCGTCCAGCCGGAAGTTGATAAGGTCTATCACCACGTCGGCTTTTAAGGCGGCAATCTTGCGCTCGAAAGCCCCGTCCGTCTCCTTGTCGCGGTCGAGGGCGATACATTCCACCTCGTTCCATGCCTTGTCTTCTTTGTATGGTTTGCTTATACCGCGGGATATGGAAACCGTCTCGTATCCCGCCTTGACCAATTGCGGAACGAGCCAACTGCCTATGTGCCCGCATCCGCCGATAACTGCTACTTTTGTCATAATCTGTTTCTTTTAGTTCGTTGATTATGTGGCAAAAGTATGGGTTTCCGGACAAAGGCGTAACGCAGTCCGCAGCAAAGCGAAAAAATCGTGAGGCAAGACGAATACACACGGTTATCCGCCCTGCATCATCCATTCCTTGAATGCTGCTGCGCGGTTCTTGCTAACGTAGAGGTGTTCGGGCGTGGTGGTGTCGAGGGTGACGAGCAGGCGGCTGTCGAACCAGACAGTAATATCCGCCACGCTGTCGCGGCGTATCAGAAACTGCTTGTTTGCCCGGAAAAAGTCGTCGGAGCCCAGTTCCTTGGTTATCTGTTCCAAGGTCTTGGCATAGGGATAGGTATGCCCGTCTTTCAGATAGACCGTCGTATTGCGGTCGTTTGTGTAGAAGAAAGAGATGTCTTTGAGCGCAACCGGCATCAACTTATCACGATACGGGATAAGTATTCGCTCCTTACCCCGCTTGGAAGGCGAAAGTTCTGTGAGTCGGGAGAGGTATCGGGATATGTCGGAACGGTCGAGCCTGCGGTATTTCTCTACTGCCCGCTTCACTTCCGCCGCTTTGACGGGTTTCAACAGGTAGTCGATACTGTTCACCCGGAATGCTTCGATGGCGTACTGGTCGTAAGCAGTGGTGAAGATGACGGGGGTGTCCACCTCCATCCGCTCGAACAGCGCAAATGCCGAGTCGTCGGAAAGGTGTATGTCCATGAAGAGCAAGTCCGGTTGCCCGTGTTCTTGCAGCCATTCTGCGGTTTTCGCCACGCTCTGGGTGTTGCCCGCTATTTCGATGTCAGGATACAAGTCCAGCAATATCGCTTTCAGGTTTTCGTAAGCGGAGGTCTCGTCTTCTACAATCAGTACTTTCATAAGGCGGAGGGTTATTTTGTCAATGGGAGATATACGGTGAACTCGGTTCCCGTCTGTTCCTTACGGATGTTTTTTCCTGTGAGCAGTCCGAATCTGTTAAAGAGATTGCGTAATCCCGTACCATTGCTCTTGGCCGGTGTCTGCCGAGGATATACGGGATTCGAGACGACCAGTTCCTCTCGGTCGTTTACGGAAACAGAGACTATCATTTTATGGTCGGTGTCGATTTGATTATGTACCACTACATTGTCTATCAGCGGCAGCAGGGAGAGGACGGGCAACTTGTATGTGTTCTTCGCCCGTTCGTCCACTCGCATGTCAAAGGAAAGCTTGTCCTCGAAACGCACCTCCATCACATAACGGAACGCTTCGACGAACTGCAATTCCTCGCCCAAGCCGACCATTCCCTTGCGTTCGCTTTGAAGAATGTAGCGGAAAATGTCCGAAAGCTCGTCCACGTAACGCAACGTGCGATTGTCATCTTTCTTGCGAATCAATGCCGATATGCCTCCCAAAGAGTTGAACAGGAAATGCGGATTTATCTGGCCCATGAGCGCATCGTAACGGCTTTGCAGGTTTTCCGATTTCAGACGTTGTATCTCCATCTCTTTCTGCCGCTGCTCTATGTACAGTTTGACGAAATGTCCCAGCACCGTACACAAGAAGCAGGTGACGAGGTATTGGAACACAAGCACGCTCCCCGTGTCCTCGCGTGCTCCGTAGGACTTGAACAGGAAATAGACGGCGAGGTTCACGGCATACACCCCGGACACCATCAGCAGGTTGGCCGCAAGTCTTCTGTTCAACGGCAGGGAGGTATGGTTCAGGTTGTACCGGATAAGCACGAAGAACATGCCCCAAAAGAGCAGAAATTTGACCAAAGTATAGAGTGCCAAACTCACAATCTGCATCGAGGCAACATCGGTAGTCCGCACAATATCCACACACAAGCACACGATGTTAGGATAAAAAATAACGAGTGTGCTAACCAATGCCGCTGTCGGCAGTTTACGGGCAATATAAGAGATTAACGGATTCATCGTTTTTTTTCTGCAAAAATAGCATAAAAAGCAGTATAATAGCAAAATAACAATATGAAAACGTCGCAGAACGGAATTGTATAACATGCTATGAATAATTGTTGTTAAATCAATACGAAACGCTACTACTTTGCATTCTGTCTCCAGCCGTCGTACTGTGCATTCATCCGTTGCCTCAATTCCTCCTGCTTCGTGTTCTTGTAGTAATGCTTCTCGATGGTGTAGGCACTGTTCAAATAAAAGGTCAGTAGCCCTTGATATTAAAAGATCTTAATCGGGCATTCATTTATCCCCAGCTAAATGCGGGAGAATTTCCGGAATAACGGGAAAAGAAGGAGTAAACACTCGCCCGGTGCAGGGGCTAATCTTAAAGAAACGAGAGATGTCAGAGTGTTCATATACAACAGACAACAGCCGTTATCTTATCCGCGAAGCCATCCGCAAGATCGCGCTTGGCCGGGGCATGGAACGTGTCGCGATGGCTCCCGGAGGCATGTCGGGCATCGGCACGGCGAGGATGGTCCACGGCTATGTGGCCAAGATCCACGACGACCCCTCGGACGAGGAGTTCGCGGAGTACGGCGGCACCGTCGACGTGGGCGAGTATCCCGACGAGACCGCCTCTCCGGAACCTGTCATCCACAAGGGGGTGCTGCTCGCCGCCGCTACAAATAACGAAGGCGGTTTCCTGCTCGTCCCCACGCTGTTCTCCGACGTGACGATCTTCATGGATTCGGCCACACGGTACGCCTACGTGGTGAACTTCTCACACGTAGACATCATCCGGCTCAATTCCCACACGGAAACGAGTATCGGTGTCACGGAAACGGAAGAGCTAGACCCTTCGGACGAGAACGGGCCGGACTATGACGAGCTGGAACCGACAGGGAACGAAACCTCCACCCGCTACACGGCAACCTCCGTAACTACAACTGTCAGGAACGACAAGGACAGGGAGGCGATGTCGGTCATCGACGCGGAGAGCATCACCCATACGGTCGATAAGTCGGAAGTCAGGCAAACGGCGGACAAGGTGGTCCAGAAGGTGAACTCGACATCGGTGGCGGTCAGTGACGGCAAGGTGACGCTCGGTGACGAGAACGCCACCGAACCGTTGGTACTGGGCAACGAGCTCGCGCGGCTGATGCTCGATTTCCTGACCGAGTGCTCTAAAATCATGACGCCGACGCTGATGGGGACGATGTCACCGATCAACATCCCGAACTTCACCTCGCTGACCTCGCGTATCCAGAAATTCCTCTCCAAGACCAGTTACACGAAATGAGCGTACAACTCCACCCCGATATAGATAACCTTGACAAGGGAAGCCTGTGTTATTCCATTTACGCGCAGCTGTACCATAACTTCTTCAACGCCCAGCAGAAAAAGGACGACGAGCATCCCTACGGCGTGGAAGAAGGCGACGAGACGAGCATCCGCCTGAAGAACACCGCGTACGGTTTCGCCTCCGCCATCGCTGGCGCCGTGGCGGGTGAAGGCGACAGCGGCGAAGGCGGTCTGCTGCTGGATTACCTCAAGAAGTCCGGCGGGGACATGACCGGAATGTTGCGTGCCGACTACGGTTTCGAGGCTGGCACGGGCAATACCCATGTTCTGGAAACCTACTCGGAAGAGAAGACCGACGCGGAAGGTGTCGTGACCGGTGTGGAGCACGGCGTGCGCATCACCGGCAACCTGCGCCTCGGCGGGAACGGCCTTTATCTCGGCGGCAGACAGGTACTGCGTTATGACGGCGGCGCATCTGCTGCCACGCTCGACGCCGCACATCTCGACATCGCTGCCGGGACGGTCCACTCTTTCGGGGAGTGGACGTTCGGGGACAGGGAGAGCGGCGTTTTCATCTCTCCCGTGCTGTTGCAGGTCGCGGGGCACGACGTCTACCACCGGGGCAACGCGAACCTTCCTACAGTGGACTGGACCATGCACGACGGGGAGGTACAGGGTGACCTCACCGTTGCCGGAGAGACGGCGCTCGGCGGCGCGTTGTCTGCGTTGCACGGCGTGCGGTTGGGTGATGGCGGGAAAACGCTGCTCTCTTTTTCCGGTGAGGACGTGATGTTGGGCGGTTACCTCTCGTTCGGTGAGGGATTCGGTATCCGTATCGGTGGGAAGGATGTCCTGATCCGGCAGGCGGGGGACAGAATCCGGCTGGGGAGTATCGGCGGCGACCTGCTTTTGGGCAGTGACGACACCCCGAAAATCAGGCTCTTCTCCGGCCTTTCCGACATCGACGGGGAGTACCTGCTCGTCTCGCCCTACGGCCATGCCAGCTTCCCCGGCTCGCTGACCGTACGCCACAACTACGGGTCGGAACTGCTGTCCTCTTACCGGGCGAACTCCACGGACGAGGGAATCATCATCCACAAAAGGCTGCGTATGGGCAGTGCCGACGGTTTCCTGGTCACGGGCGACAAGGAAGCCCTGTCTCTCTCTTCCCCCGTGTCCTACACTGAGAACGGCACGCGGACACTTGTCCCGCACACGACCCTTGCAGGGCACCGTGCATCGACCGGCCATTACGCGCCGCGGAACCGCAAGTCCGAGTCATTCTTCCTGTCCACCGACGCGGATTTCGTGACGGTCGGCGTACCCATGGAAGCTGCCGGACACGTCGGCATCGACGGTTCCGCCACCCGTTTGACGGACGGAACGCTATACTTTACGGAGGAGATACGCCTGCAAGCCGTCAACGGGGGTATCAAACACCACGGCGACAGCCTGTTCACGGGGTCGCTCTCCTCCGAATTCTTCTCCCCGGGCTTTGCCGGAAGCGGCTGGGCCGTCCGGACGAACCGCACGACGGGAAATGTCACCGCCACCTTCGACGAGGTCGTGGCACGCCGCAAGTTCCGCGCCTACGAGTTCGAGGTGATGAAGATTTCCGCCACGAACGGGTCGCTCTGGGTAAGCGACAGTTGCTCGGGCGATACCGTAGAAAAATTATGATACTATGGCCGTATTCCACTATTCAAAATACAAGATCCGAATCGACCCCGACTCAGGCAAGACACAGGGCTTGCGGGCCGGGGACATCGTCCGCCGTCAATACGCCGGACGCGACCACGCCGTCTATTCCCTGATGGCCGTTCTGGAAACGGGCGTGGAAACCGTCGGTGACAAGGAGGCTCCTTACTTTATCGGGGCGCTACTGGATGGTGACGCCCCGCAGAACGGAGAGCTGCTGGATTTCGTGCGGGTCACCAACCTTTTCGACAATTCCCGCAGCGGGGCCCTTTACCTGACGGCCTCGGACGACGCGGCCCCCTACATGGACGTCATCGACGGCATGGCCAGGGAACGCTCGCTCTGCTATCCCGAGATGACGGGAGGCATGGCGGGCGTCCCCGACAAGTCCAAATACACGATCCTGGGGGATTGCCTTGAAGGGGAGTATAGAAGTTCGGAGCAGGATGCCTCACGCATCATCCGCCTGACACGCACGGCACGGCCCTCCGACGGCACGGCATTCGGGTTGAAACAGACCCTCGAGGAGAGCGTCGAACACCCCGAACGGTTGCTTGTCTCCTTCAAGGCGCGGGCATCGAAGGCTCTGGCGGGTGTCCCCCTCTCTTTCGGGTACACGAACGGGGAAAAGACGGATGCCGAAGACACGGCCGACATGACGACCGCGTGGGAATACAGGCTGTGGGTGCTGACCGTCGAATACCCAGGACAATACGTCCGCAGCCTGCAGGTGGACCTCTCCGGCCATCTGACGGCGGAGGGCGACTGGTGCGAGGTGGCCGACCTGAACATCATCCGCCTCTCGTCGGTCTCGGCCTACGCGGAGGCGACGAAAGCCCGTGTCGGCAAGGTGTCGGGCATCGTCGATCCCGTCTTCGGGGTACTGGACGGGTACGGGGCCTATTTCCAGAACCTCTACGCCACACGTAACGTCAATATCGCCGGCACGCTGACCGCCGGGGATGAGAACGGTTTCTCCTCGACCTTCTACGTGGGCAAGATCCACAAGAACGTCATCCCGGACAGCCTGTCCTGTGCCTTCAGCGGAGCTACGGAGGCCGGAGCCGGAACGCCCGTGGGAATCGGACGGAGCGTGCGGGTAACGGCGGACAGCCGGCTGACGTTACAGGGCGCCGACTGGCGCAAAGCCCGCATAGGCCGCTACTACTGTTTCTCTCTCTGGATAAAGCCCGAAGAGGCGGGAACCGTCCGGCTCTACCAGGACGAGCACCTTGTCGGGGAGATCGCCGTTTCTGCCACCGGTGAATGGCGCCGTTACAAGACCGCCTTTCCCGTGCGGGACTCCGAAGCCCCGGCGATGACGCTGGGGATCACGACGTCGGTGCCGCTCCTGCTGACAGCGCCGCAGCTGGAAGCCGGACGGACGGCGACGCCCTACCAGGCAACGGACGGGGTGCTCTCCTACACGGAGGATTACGGTGCGTGGTTCTCGAAGGGCGGTATCGGCGGGACCATCCAGCACCCGCTGCTCCGCCTGAACGGGGACGGTTCCATCAGTTCACGAGACGACTCCTTCGTCATCAATCCCGACGGCACGGGGCATTTCGCCTCGGGACGTTTCAAATGGACCAGTGAGACCATCGAACTCCGGGACGTGACCATCCGCTGGGAAGATCTTGACGAGGAGGTGAAACAGGAACTCAAACCCCGTTCCGTGTCGCTGACCGGCGGCACGGCCTTTCATTACGCAGGAGCGTGGACGGAAGAGGCGGAACCCGCCAGCATCGACATCATCGCCACGGAATACAACTTCGAGCCGCGAGACCGCTTCTGGGAATACCTGGCCGCGGACGGGCAGTGGAAGGAGGCAGGGAACCGCTCGGCCCTGTTCCGTCTCCTGCCTTCCTTCCACGGCTGGGAAGGGCGTGAATTGCTCACGCTGCGCTACACGGCGACGGCATCCGACGGGACGAAATACGCGGCGACCCACACCGTTCTCAAACTTCATGACGGGGAAGCCTCCTATACTGTGTATATAGAATCGAAAAACGGCACGGTGTTCCGTAACGGTCTTGTCTCGACCGTCCTTGCAGCCCGTGTCTATCACGGCGGCGAGGAGATTACCTCCCGCATTCCCGACGGAAATTTCCACTGGAGGCGGACCAGTGAGGACAGTACGGGTGACGCGATCTGGAACTCAGTTCCCCGTAACGGGCAGGAACTGGAGATAACCGGGGAAGACGTGTGGCGCAGGGCCGTTTTTGATTGCGAGGTGGAACTAACAACAATAACAGAATAGAAAAATGGCAGTAAAAGTAGCACGCGGGCAGGTAACCATCATCGACCAGAACGATGCCGTTTCCCTGCAGGCATTCATCGGCTCGTCACAGCCGCTCACGCAAGTATTCAACAAGGACACGGACGCCTACGCCCCCTCGTGGGCGGCATCGCCGTATCTCGTCCTGACACCCTCGCTTTTCGTGAGCGGCAACGCCACGACCGACCGGATCACCTCCGTCGGCAATGCCTCGACACTCACGGCCGGCGTGAAAAGCGGGTCGGCCAAATGGTACAAGGACGGGGTGGCCATCACGTCGGGACAGGACAGCTGCACCATCGGGGAGGCTTCGGCAAAGTACGCCCTGACCGTCAAGGCCAACCACATGACTGTTTCGGCCCCGCAGGTGCGTTACACGTTCGAGGCCGTCTATATCGATGCCAACGGTCTGGAAATCCCTTTCCGCGCGGATATCCAGTTCACCCAGCACCTGAACGCGGGGGCGACCATCGTGGCCGTGGCGTATGCCCCCGACGGGGTGGTCTTCAAGAACGACGAGGTAGCGACGCTCAAGGCGCACTGCGATTTGTGGCGCGGGGCCTCCATCGACACGACCAACGTCACCTACGCATGGGGTATCAAGGATTCGGCCGTATTCGCCGGCACGACGCTGACGGCTGCCGCAGCCGCCGGGGCGACCACCGTCACGGTGGCTTCCGTCATGAACATGGAGGCGGGCGGCAAGATCCGTATCGGGTCCGCCGACTATACCATATCGTCGGTCAACGAATCGACAAAGGTCGTGACCCTGACAACGGCTTTAAGTGCCGCGGCGGCATCCGGGGCGACCGTTTCCTGCCCGTATTACAACCCGATGCTCGGGGCGGGCTGGGCCTGCCTGACCGCCGCCAACCCACGGGGCGTGACCGCCGGCTGGACGACCAACGAGATCACCATTACGGCGGACGCGGTGCTGAATTTCGAGACCTTCAAGTGCGCCATCAAGGATACCGACACCTCGGCGGGCAACGCTTCGGCGAACAAGGTGGTCTGCGACATCATCTCCTTCACGGACATGTCCGACCCCATCACGGTCGATCTGGTCAGCCAGAAAGGGTTCACCATCAAGAATAACGGCAACGATGTAGATGTCAGGGCCATGCTGTACCGCGGCGGCGAGGAGCTGGACACCTCCGGAACCGCCTACACCTACACGTGGAAACTCTGGAACTCGGCCGGCACCTCCGTGGTAAAGACCTATACCGGCAAATCCATTACCGTAGCCAAGACGGACGTGACGGGCAAGGGCGTGCTCATGTGCGAGGTCTCGAAGTGAGAAATACCCTTCAACACAAGGATAGTGGCGGACGATGATAACCTGCCACTTTTTTTTGCCCTATTCTTTCAGAAAAAAGGTATATGGCAAAAATTCCCGTCGCCCGGGGACAGGCGACCATCTATGTACAGAAGGACGGTTATACCCTTACCCAGTCGCTCAGCGAGTATGTCTTTCCCGCTGACGCCTCCGGGAATATCCTCTCGGAGATCACCCTTACCTCGACCGTCAGGGTGACCTGCGGTGACGAGGTTTTCACGGCGTTCACCATCGGGGCGGTGGACAAGCCAGCGGGATTCTCCTCGGTAACCGTCGACAACGGCACGAAGACCGTGACCTATGTTATTGCCGCAGGTACGACCACGCTCGCCGACCACGGTACGGCGGATATCCCCGTGTTGATTTCCGGCATCGTCTATCACCTGACGTTCGTCTGGTCGAAGGCCAGGGCCGGCACGCCGGGCAAGGACGGGATTGAGACTGCCATGCTCGACTGGGTGAAGGATTGGAACACGGGCAAAACACTCATCAATAACAACACGGTCATCACGCCCAAGCTTTTCGCGGGCACGAAAAACAGCGACGGCACCATCTCCGGTGTCGCCATGGGCTCCTTTGCCCTCGGCATGAAAACCGCCTCGGGAACGGTTGCCGTTGAGACGGTCAACGGGATCTACGGTTTCAAGGACGGCTACAAGACCTTTTACGTGGATAACGGGGGCAACGTGCAGCTGGGCTACGGTAACGAGTATGTCAAATACAACGCCTCGACCGGAAAGATAGAGTTCGGCCCCGCCGTGAGCCTGCAGTGGGCCGGCGCGACCTACATCGACAAGGACGGCATCTTCACCGGCACGCTCTCGACCGACACGGTCAAGGCCATAGAGGTCAACGCCTCGCAGATCACCTCGGGCACGATCTCCGCGGCGCGTATCGACACCGCGGCGTTGAAAGCCTCCCTTATCACCGCCGGGAACATCGAGGCGCTGACACTGAACGTCACCAGGGGCAAGATAGGCGGCTGGACGGTGGATGACGACTCGCTTTACCGGGGCACGAAGAACAACACGGCGGGGACCTGCACGTCCGCCGCGGGGAGCGTCACCATCGGTTCGAACGGCATCCGCGGCTATAAATGGCGGCTTGACGCCTCGGGAGCCGGGGCTGTCGCCGGGGGCAACATCTCGTGGGATGCCGCGGGCAACGTCACCTTCGGCGCGTCGGTCAGCCTGCTGTGGACCAAGTCCATCGATGCCATCACCACGGCGCTGGGCGGGAATTCCTATCCCAAGCTGACAAAGATCGACGCCACGGGTATCTATACCGGGACGCTCGCCGCCTCGCAGATCACCGCCGGGACGCTCTCTGCCGACCGCATCGCCTCGGGGAGCATCAACGCCTCGAAACTGGACGCGGCCAGCATCAAATCATCTATCATCAACACGGATTACATCAACGGCCTGAGCTGCACGTTCACCAAAGGCAAAATCGGCGGCTGGACCATCGGGGCGTCATCGCTGGCCGGCACCCATATCGTCCTGGACAACGGCAACAAGCGTGTCGCGGTCTACGGGGCGAACAGCAGCGACACCAGCGGGCAACGCGTGCAACTCTACTACAACAGCGACACGGATTTCGGGCTTCACGCCACGAACAGCGCCGGGGCCTGCGTGGCCAGCCTCGGCTCCTCGAACCAGATTGCCGGGTGGGTGATCGGCACGGCCGCCATCACCAAGGGAAACGTCTCGCTGGGCAGTGACGGCTCCGTCACGAACGGCACGAAATGGAAGCTGAACAACGACGGCTCGGGGCAGATCGCATCAGGCAACATCGCGTGGGACGCCGCAGGGAAGGTCACCTTCGGCGCCTCCGTGTCCCTGCTGTGGAAGAACGACATCGAGGCGGCCAAGACGGCGAACTTCGGGTACCACTACTACTACAAGCTTGTCATGAAAGGCGACCAGGGCACCTATTACCCGGTCATTTTCAAGGGAGGCGAGCAGAACTTCAAACGTGACATCCTGATCAGAAGGGCTTACAGCGAACAGGCTCCCGACACGTGGAACACCTCCACGCACAAGGGCGGGCTTATCCTGCTCATCAAGACCAACTTCGGCGGCTGGGGCGGCATCAACTACTCGTGGGACCTTTACGAACTCTCGGAAACCTACTGCCGGATGTTCGCGGGGGCCGCGCACTGCGGGAACTACTGCATGTTCGCCGTCTTCCTGCGCGGTGGAGGGGACACGGGGGCGGTATATCATCTCTATTCCGACCAGCCCATCGAAAGCAGCTTCATGAGCCCGTCGCCCATCCCGGCGGCCCCGCAGATAGCCTACAACTCGGACCGGATTTTCCAGAGCGGAAGTTACACGGCCAACGCCCCGGCGCCCCGCACCCTCACGGCCGCCGTCGAGGAGGAGATCCGCCGCCACCGTTTCATCGTGCTGGCACAGGGCAACGACAGCACGCTCGCGGCGCACCCGCTGACCTATATAAGTTCGACGGGCATCTACACGGGCACGCTGACCGCAGCACAGGTGAACGCCGTCAACATCAGCGCGTCGAGCATCCAGTCGGGGACGCTCTCTGTAGACCGTATCGCGTCCGGGAGTATCAACTCCACCAAGCTGGACGCCGCGAGCATCAGGTCCAACATCATCAACACGGATTACATCAACGGCCTGAGCTGCACGTTCACCAAAGGCAAAATCGGCGGGTTCACCATCGGCGGCGACAACATGACCGTGGGGACCGTCGGGGCGACGGGTGCCACACCCCTGCAGATCCGCTCCGTCTCCACGGGCAGCGGCTACTGGTACACGGGCGGTTACAAGCCGCTGGGCGTCTGCCTGACGTGGCACCAGAGCAGCAACGCCGGGCATATCGTCTTCGGGCAGGTCGCCGCCTCGGGCAACACGGTCAAAACCGGGTTTATCGGTATCCAGATGATGTCGTGGGACCACCTTGAATATTTCTGCCTCTCGGCCAACTATACCAAGAGCGGCGGCAAGGAGATCTACAACCGTATCGCCGGGTGGGCCTTCGATCACAACCATATCTGGAAGAACAACATCTCGCTGGGCAGTGACGGCTCCATCACGAACGGCACGAAATGGAAGCTGAACAACGACGGCTCCGGACAGGTCGCCTCGGGCAACATCTCGTGGAATGCGTCCGGGACGGTCACTTTCGCCGCGTCCGTTTCCGCGCAATGGACAAGCGGGATCAACACGGCGCAGGAGCTCGCCTCGGCCATGGCCTTCGGGAAGATGCTTTACCGGGACCCCACGTTCTACAACGGGAACAACGGGATAAATGTCTATAACAATTCAGGCAACGGGACGGTCACCATCACCCGCCAGCAGGACTCGACGGCGCCCAATGACAGCAAATATGTCCTGCTCATAAAGAATACCGGAAGCTCGTCGCCCTATTGCGGCGGGTTCTATTTCGCGACCATGACAGCCTACCGGAAAGTGTTCATCGCGAGGATCATCGCGCGTATCCCGAGCGGGCGCGACATCACCTTCCATTCCAACAGCATGGGGACCGGCAGCTCGCAGAAGTGGCTGACCCCGACAGCCGGGACGGGAGACTGGAAAGAATACGTCTGCAAGGTGACATGCGGGACTTCGGGATTCTCGTCCACGTGCTTTTTCGCGCTGACCGGAAGTGTCGGTTCCTCCGCCAGCCCGGTCTCATGGAGCGTGGCCTACGCCACGGTGTTCGACGTGACCTCGGCGGAAAAGTATACCACGACCATTGACGCCAACGGGATCTACACGGGAACGGTGAAGGCGGGGCAGGTCATCGTGGACAGCGCCCTGGTCGTGGGCGGAAGCACCTACAACGGCAGCATATCGGTCCGGGATGCGAGCAACAACGTCAAGGTGACGCTCGACCGCACGGGCATCACGGCCGTGGCGGGAAAAATCGGCGGATGGATACTCGGGACAAGCTCCCTGACCGCCTCGGCCCCGGCCTCGGGGCACCGTATCGTCATGGGGGCCTCGGGATACATCTACCACGACAATCCCTCCACCGGGGTCAATTATTGGGCGCTGAACACGGACGGTTCGGCCACGTTCGGGGCGGGAAAGATTTCCTTCGCCAACGACGGGTCGGGTTATCTGGCAAGTCAGAATATCAAGTGGGACGCCTCGGGAAACGTCACGATGACAGGAACCATCAACGCCAACGCCGGCACCATCGGCGGCTTCACCATCGGCCAGGGACGTATCGGCTCCACGGCAACGGGAACCGGCTCTGGCGGCGGCCTTGCCATCTACGACGACCTCTTCCGCGTGGGCAACACGACCTCTTACGTCCTGCTGGGCAGCAATACCTTTCCCGCGTCAACGGGCGGGACCTGTGCCACGGGACGCGTCGTCAACAGCAAATCGAACAGCTACCTGAACAACTACGGGCTCTATATCGATGTCAGGAACGGCTACCGCAACTACGGGGTATGGTCCAACGCTTCCGTCGTCGCCCCGGCCTGCGTGGGCAACAAGATTAAGAACATCTATTTCACGGGCAGCGGCTACACGATTGATTTCTCGCAGTTCAACATCTTTTTCGTCTACGCGAACAGTACCTACAACATCACCCTGCCCTCGGCATCGTCCGTGGCCTCGATGTTCGGGTACTCGTCCCTGCCGTCGGACTTCGCCTGCGTGTTCACGCTCATTTACAACTACAACTGGGGCGGGCACATCAACATCATGAGCGTACGCAACCAGAACGGCGGAACCACGAACTACGGCATGGAAAAGGGTGATTCGCTGACGCTTCTCTGCGCCAACTATCCCAGTTTCCATTACCAGATGCTGAATTATTCCAGCTGATTCCAAACCACCGGGTACTTTTTTTACCTATGCTTTATAAAACGTAACGAACATGAATATCACCAACGTAACGGTAACCAAGATTGCCGAAGAGAGCACGGAGAACGCCGACTACCAGTTGGAATACTCCATCGTCAACGGCGTGCTGGCACGCGTCCACGCCTCCATCCGGAAGAAGGCTCCGGACGGCTCGGACGACGCCCCGCAAACAGGCATCATCTACATGGAGCAGGGGGTCGTCTCCTGCAGTATCCCCGATGGGGAGCCCCTCGCGCCTCTGTTCCGGGATTTCGACGCCATGGTCGGGGAAATCAAAAAAAGTAACGAACAAACCGTGTAAACAGTATGGAACTATCAGTCAAGGACCGCCTTTACCTGCCGTCTTTCCTTCCGGCACGCGGCAATTTCAAGGAATTCAACATCAAGAAGGAAATCCTGCGCAAGATCGCCATCGGCGACGAGGAGCGGGAAGAAATCGGCCTGCACGAGAACGCCGGTGACAAGCGTATCGAGTGGGACGTGGAGAAGGAAAAGCCGCTTCAGGTGGAGTTTTCCAAGGAAGAGGCGGAATATCTCCGGAAGGCTTGCGAGAGGATTTCCGACGAGGAACTCCCGGACGACATGTGGGCGACGGTCGAGCGCGTGTTCGACTTGTGTCAGGAAACCCTTTAATTACGGAACAGGTCTTGAAAGGCATTCAGGACCTGTTCCGTTTATGAACGTCATGCGGCTTATCACCCCGCGAAGGATATTTCCATCCCGTAAACACCACAAACCTGGAAAGGTGCGGCAACCTACTCTTTAAGAAAACCCGAATGGCAAGACAGGACATCCTCATGGACGCCGAATACGGCGAGGTGGAGACTTCCGGCAAGGTGGCCGGCAAGAGTTTCCATGACTTCCGCCTGCTCGGTGCCCTCGCCGGCGCGGACAACGACACGTTCCGCTACGGGGAGATTACCGTTCCCGCCGGTTTTGGCGGGCTGGACGGCGATGGCCGTGGCATCCATGTCCGGATTCCCTACACGCCCGACACGCGCCGTCTCGCGGTCCGTTTCGTCATCGAGCACGACTCGGGCGGCACGGAGTACCTGAAAAATCCCGCGACGGGCAGGCACTGGTTTCCCGTCATGGCGGAAACAGAGGGCGGCACGGCAGACATCGCCCTGGCCGCGTTTCCCACCCTCAATGCAGACGGCATCTACCGCTTGCAGCCGCGTGAGGGGTTCCTTGCCGTGTACAGCGGCGAGGATACCGATTTCAGGATCGGTACGGCCAAGTCCCAGAACGAGACTTTCCTGCTGAAAGCCTCCGCCGGCAACCTCTACCAGCACCCGACCACGGGCGTGGGACTTATCGACTACCTGCATTCTAATCTGGAAAACAACGGTCTTGCCGCCAAACTGCAGGCGGAGTTCTCCGCGGACAGGGTCATCATCAAAAACGCCTACATGGATTCCTCAACGGGCGAGCTGCTGCTGGAAACCGTGGAAAAGGAGGACAGCGATGGGTAGCTACAGGATCACAGCCGGGCAGAACCTCTACGATGTCGCCCTGCACCTGTACGGCAGCATCGAGGGGGTCGTGGACCTGCTGATCAACAACCCGGGGCTCTCTTTCTCCACGACGCTGGCAGCCGGGCAGGAACTCGTCTACACGGACGATTTCGTCATCCGTGCCGACGTGGTCGCCTACAACGAACTGCACGGCATAGTGCCCGCCAACGGGGAACGTCATGTCTATCCCAAGGCCTTTACCCGGCCGCTTACCGCCGTCATCACGCTTGACGCGGAAGCCGTCACCGTGCAATGTTCCCTTTCCGGGTCGGGAACCGTGGAAATAGACTGGGGCGATAACAGCGACACGGAGAGTGTTTCCCTGACGGACAGGCCGCGGCACCTTACCCACACCTTCGACAACAAGGTGCGGGAACGACGCACGGTACGGTGGTTTACCGATGCCCGTTTCAAGACCATCGACTGGAGCGCTTTGAAACCGCGGTCACTGGTGCTGTCGCGGACATTACCGGTGGAGGAACTGACGCTCGCGGGTGCCACGCTCTCCTTGGAAGCCCTGCGGCTGCTCTGCGGCACCTACCTGCTGAACCTCCCGGGCCTTTCCGCCTCCGACCTCACGCCGCTTGCCGAAAGCCGGGAACTGATGACGCTCGACCTCTCCGCCGCCCGCCTGAAACCGACGGTCATCGACACTTACCTGACCACCCTCGCGGAACATTACGGGGACCGTCGGAACTGCACGGTCATCCTATCCGTTGCACCGACGGGTGTCTACCGGGAACCGGAGCGGGACGCCGAAAGCGGTCGTTACCGCATCACCTCGGGCATGGAGGCGGTATGGGTCATCCTGCACGAGGAGGCATGGAACGAGGGCGGGGCATGGAAATTCATTATCAACGACATAACCTATACCGTGGAATGAGCAGGACTATCAAGGAAATATATAACGAGGCCGTGCAGGAGCGTAACCGGCGGCTGGAACTGACGGAGTTCGCCAGCGACTCGAAGCTGTCCGTAATGAACGGCATCCTGTGGGTCGTGGCGGCAGTCATCCACAGCTTCGAGACGCTGCTGGATGTCTTCGCCGTGGATATTTCGGAAGTCATCGACAACCGCATCAACGGCACGCCGGACTACTACGCCAACGCATTGCTGCAGTACCAGCAGGGCGACGAGCTGGTTGTCCGCGAGGACGGCCTCGCCTTCGGGTATGCCCAGGTGGACGAGACGAAACGTATCATCACGCAGGTATCCTACGTGGAGAGCACGGACGACAGCAATCTCGACAGCAAGCTGATCCTCAAAGTCGCTACCGGCACGAAGGGACACCTGGAAGCCCTCCCCGCCGCGGAGCTGGTGCCCGTCAACGCCTATATCGGCAAGTTGAAATTCGCCGGCACCCGCATCGAGGTGATCTCGACCAAGGGGGACGTGCTGGTTCCGCGCCTCACGGTCTTCTACGACGGGGCCGTCCCCGAGGAGGAGATGTACGACGCCATCGAGGAGCGTATCCGCGACTACATCACGGGCATCGACTTCGACGCGGCGGTCTACGTCTCCCGCCTGACGGATGGCATCCGTCAGGCGGAGCACGTCACCGACGTCTACATCGACGAGTCGGCCGTGCCCGAGCAGGGCGTGTTCATCGCCTGCCACGACGCGGACGGCGGGATACAACCCCTGCAACGTGTCGGCCGCGTGGCCTACACCGCTTCGGGTTACCTGAAGGAATCCTCGGGCAAGGACGAGGAGTCGGCCCTGCCGACTTTCCGGGAGGCCATCACGCTCAGAATCGAGAACCATGAGGTATAAACTTCCCATAGACCGTCTGGTGAACCAGCTCGTGCCGCACTATCTGTCGGGACGACGTTTCATCCTCTTCGTGCAGAGCTGCCTCTACCCGTTGCAGGGCCTGAACGAACGGTTCCGCACCTTCGCCCGCGAGCGGCACATCGAGGCCCGCATGACCTCGCAGGTCATCTACTTCGAGTGGTACCTGAACTACCGCTTCGGCAAGTACCTGAAAGACGGCAGGGACCGCATCTTCATCCGGGACAGCGAGAGCCTCGGCGTGGACCTCTACCACGAGAAGTCCGAATATCAGCGTCCCTGCACCCTCTGGTTCAACGGCGAGGAGATCACGGCCACGGACGAGGCGGAGCGCCCGCGCCCCTTTTACCGGCTCGCCGAGGAGAAAATCGTGAACAAGGTCAGCTTCATGGTCTGCGTGCCGCCGGTAACGGTAGCGGCCAGGGAGCTCGTCTACATGCTGTCGTTCGCGGTGAACCGTTACCGGATCGCGGGCAAGACCTACCTTATAAAGATTGATGAAGAAGAGTACGAACCCAATACCAACGCATAAGTCATGAAAGAATATGTAGCCGAACCCGGCGGACGATATACCTACTCGGACGACATCCTGAACCTGCAGGAGCTCGCGCTGAGCCTGAGCGCCATCTTCGACGGCTGTTCGGATTTCATCATCTCGGGCTGCGAGACGGACGGGCCGCGCGTCTCGCCCGGTTACGTCTGGCTCGGCGGCAAGGTCCGCCGTTTCGAGGGAGCCACGGATGCCGTCTATCCCTATTACATCCACGAGGTCAACCGCCACGAGTCGGTGGTCTACGCCAACGAGGTGAACAAAAGGGGCCGCACCTGCTACCTGTGCGCGGGCGGCACGGCGATTCCCGACACGACGGACGCCGTCACGGGCAAGCTCCCCGCCTTTATAGAAATCCGGGAGGACTACGCCCCGCGCTTTATCGACAGGTTCTTCGGCCGCTACGCCGTGCTGCTCGACACGCCTTTCGCCCGGCAGACCGTGAAGAAGGACCTGGTGCTGGCCGGGAGCGTCACCTCCGAGAAGGAGTTCCGCTCGAAGACGGCGGTATCCGTCGCCGGGGAGAACGGCTACACGCTCAAAGGCATCGTCAAGGCGGACGGCGACGCCTCGCTCGGTGCCTACCTCAGCGGGTTGCTCGTGAGCGAGATCGTGATCCGTACCGACGGGACTTTCTCGTTCATGAAGCAGGGCAAGGAGCTGGCACGGGTGACGGAGAACGGTATCTCGTACGGCACCTCGCTCAGCGACACCGCCTGTATCGGCGCCCTGCGCGTCCAGGGCGCCGACCTCTTCAACACGGCGGACGTCACCGACGCGGGATGTGTCCGCGTCAACTACTACGGTCAGGACGGCGGCGCGACCAGATACCGGGATTTCGCCGTCCATGACGGCAAGGCGTGCGGCACGCCGATCCTGAAAGTTACCGGCAAGAGCGCCACGGCGGAGGTCGGCGGGCTGCTCTCGGTACGGAGCGCCGGCCGCGGCATCGACCTGTACAACACGGCCTACACGAAAGAGGACCCGAAACTGACGAACCTGCTTTCCTGGCGGGACAGTGCCGGGGCGGGCATCGCCGCCGTCGGCTACGACACCGTGGAGGGTTTCCGCTTTGTCGTGCGCAACACGCTCGGGGAGATCGTCCTCGCGCCGCTGGGCGGTGTCGATATCATCGGGACCCTGAAAGTCAACGGCCGCCCCCTTGCCGAGACCTACGTCTCCATCACGGCCCACGAGGCGGGGATGAAAGGCAAGGTGGACAAGGTCGCCGGCAAGCAGCTCTCCACGGAGGATTTCACCACCGAGTACAAAAAGAAGCTCGACGCCATCACCACGGGCACGCTCGAGGCGGGAGGCACGGGCTACGTCACCTCGGGAGCCGTCGCCGAGGCGCTGAAGATGAAACTCTCGGCCAACGGGAACCTGCTGGACGTGATGGACAAGGCGGGCCCCCGCCCCCCCCCCCCCCCCCCCCCCCCCCCGCCGCAACCTCGACGTTTACTCCAAGGCGGATGCCGGGGGCGTGTTCCTGAAAATCTCCGAAGGCTTGCAGGAACTGGTGCGGCTCACGGCCGACGAAATCAACTCGCTCTCCGCGGAGGAAGCGGCGGCATTGAAGGCCGACAGGCAGGCCGCCGTGAGAGACACCCTTGACGCCGAGAAGAGAGGCACAGGGGAGCTGAAGCTCGCCAAGGCCTCGAACCTCTCCGACGTGGCGGACAAGGGCAAGGCCCGGGGGAACCTCGGGGTGTACTCCAAGACGGAAATAGACGACCTGCTGGCCGGGAAGCTCTCGACGGACTCCGCCTATGACGGAGTGGTCTTCACGGCGGAACTGCGGGACAAGCTGCTGGCGATAAAAACCGGCTCGTTCGCCTACTCGGACGAGGAGGGTAAGTCCTATGCCCAAGTCGAGGGCTACCTCACCACCTCGCAGGTCGTCAAACAGTTCAAGCTGAAAGCCGACCGCCTGATGGCGGGTTACAATACCTCGGAACAGGACACCATCGCCGCCAACCTGAACCTTTACACGAGAAGTACCGCGGACAGCCGGTTTGCCCGGGTGGAGAGCCTCCTTCAGGATTACATCACCTACCTCGTGTCGCAGGGAAAGACCACGGCACAGGCCCAGCAGCTGCTGCGCGAGAAGCTGAACCTGCTCTCCAAGGACGAGACGGTCCGTGACTACCTGCGCAAGGACGCCAGGCTGACGGACCTCGTGCTGGGGAGCACGGAGGCGCAGCGCCAGGTGTGCCGCACGCTGGGGGCCGCTTTCGCGGCGGACTACCAGCCCGTACTCGCGGATACAGGCTGGCTACAGATGGCGGGCAGCGGTTCGGGAACGGACACCAGGGGCTTTTTCGTCCGGCAGATCGGCAACATCGTGTCCATACAGGGGTACATCAACACGGCGCGGCGCGACGGCAGCAACTGGGGCGGCATCGTGGCCCTTATCCCCAACACCATACAGCCTCCCCGGTACAGCGTGCGCTGCACGGCCGCGAACTGGAACGACGACCACAAGTACAACCGGGGCTCCTCCTTTGTCATCTACGGCGGCAGTCGCAAGGTGCAGATTTTCGAGAGCGGCATGTATAACGCGGATGTAGAACTTAATTTTACCTATTTTGTATGATAAAACGAATCAACGTAAGCGGTGACATCGAGAGTCGCCAGAGAATCGCCCAAAGGCACGTGTCCCCCGCGGCACAACAGACCATTATCCGGAAACAGGATGAAAAGGAAAAAGAACACGAGGCAGACCCGGAGCATCCGGCAGACAGCACCCCGAAGACGCGAAGACGGAAGACCGAGGGGAACCCTTAAACGGTTCCCGTTCGACGAGACCCGCCTGGGTTTCATGCTCCGTTACGAGATGCCGGTGGTCTACCACCTGCTGCGGCACCTCTGTGCCGGGCAGCAGCCTTTCGAACCGGACTGGAGGGTCGTCGAATCCGTGGCCCGGGCCTCGAAAGACCCCTCGTACCGCAAGCCCAAGTTCCGCCGTTACCTGGAGGAGTACAGCCGGGAGGGGCTCTATTGCCGGCGGGGAAAGCGGCTCACACCCGGGCGCAAGGCCTATTACGAGGGTATCCGCCGCCGCAAGCTGGATGCCTTCATCCGGGCAAACCGCACACGGCTCGAGAGGAAGCGCGGGGAGCCGCCACACGGCGGGAGATTGCTGCGGGAAATGAAACATATCGTTAAAAAATAAATTGTAACACATTGATAAAAAGCGGTTTGTAAAACATCTAATTGCATTTATGGCTTTGGGGGATTGTTTGACTATCTTTGTAACCGGTCGATCAAGACCCCGCATATTGTAAAATGAGTATCCCGCCGGGATACGGTCAGCGAGACTTCTCTCCCAATTTTGTCAATTGAAACGGACGGTGCAACCGAACCCGTCCGCCCCGCATCCAGTTTCGGATGATACGGCACGGCCGTGTCATCCCTTCGGGCATTTTCAATCCATAACTATCCAATTATGATGCAAGAAGATTTGGAAAAGACGGGCGGCATGGAAGGCATGTCTGTCGAAGAGATGTTCCTCGGGATTCAGGAATCCTACGAGGCTGCGCAGCAACGGGCGCAGGAGGAGAACCGGGCTTTCGCCCGCACGGAGTTCTTCCGCATGGACAAGCTGGGCGTTTACAGGCTCCGCGTGTTGCCGCTGGCACCCAACGCGGACGGCACGGTCTCGCGTCCGGGTTACGAGTTCCCGGTACACCAGCTCCTTTTGGAGTTGGAGAAACCGACCACGGGAAGCAAGCCCCAGAAGATGTACGTCACCGTCACCCGCGCCACGGATGCCGGCTACTCGGTGGACCCCATCGAAACCTACCGCCGCCTGGCCGTGGCACGGGCCAGGGAAACGGGCGACGACAAGCTGGCCGAGAGGATTGACGGAGGCTCGTTCGGCGGCGGCCTGAAATACAGCTACGGCCACTGCCTCTACATTTTCGACCTGAACGAGCGCGGCAAGGGCATCCAGATGATGACCCTCTCGCATGCCCAGTTCAAGGACCTGGACGAGCGCAAGTTCAAGCTGTGGCAGAAAAAGCTGCAGAAGAACCCGGCATACCCGTGCCCGATCTCGTCGGTGCACGACGCCTACCCGGTGGAGATCGAGAAACGCAAGAACGGCTCGAAGACCGAGTACGTCATCTCCATCGACAACGAATCGGACCCCGTGTCCCTGACCCGCGAGGAACTGACGGCGCTGATGGGTGCGCCGCGCATTCCCGAGATCATCTACCGCTACACCCGCTACCACCTGGGAGCCACCGTGGAGTTCCTCAAACAATGCGACACGCTCTACGGCATGCCGCTCATGGAGAGCGACGACATGAAAGCGGTCATCGACACGCTGGAGGGCGAGCTGCCTAAGGAGGACACCTCGGCCTTCTCCTACGACCGCCGCACGAAGGCGGGCAGGGAGAACGGGCAGAACGGCGGCGGACGCATCTCGTACGACGACCTGAGCGACCGTTACGACGATTTGAACAGACGCTCGCTCGGGGACCGCACCGAGGAGGGACAGGAGCTGCGGGCGATGATCCGCGCCTTCATCGAACAGGAAGGGCTTGCCGTCCGCGTCACCCGTTCGACCTCGAACAGCGAACTGCTGGACCTGATTTACGACGAGATGATGGGGCCGGAACCGGAAAGCCACGAACCGGCAGCCCCCGAAGAGGAGGACGCGGGACAGGAAGACGTTCCGCAACCGGAAGAACGCGCGGAACGTCCCAGACGGCGCAGATAACCTTTCATAAGAAACAACAGAGAGTCACCCGACGGGAGATATTGTGCCTCCCGTCATAATCTTCACCATGCTTATGAAAGAGAGTTATCCCTGCCTGCTGCTACTGAACGACATACACGTGTCGAAAGACAATATCCCTGCATTTACGGCCAACTGGCAGGAGGCCATCGACATTTGCAGGAAACTGGACGTACGGGAGATCGCCGTGGGCGGCGACCTCTTCTTCTCGCGTGCCGCGCAGACGCTCGACGTGCTGCTGGCGGTACATGACGCCCTGCTTGCCGCCGCCGGGCACGGCATCCATGTCACGCTGGCGGAAGGTAATCATGACAAAATCAACCAGGAGGCCGTCAGGGGGTATTGCCATGTTTTCGACCGGCATCCCAACGTGCTGGTGTGCGACGAGTACGTGTCGCTGCCCGTGGGCGACGACTGCCGTTTCGTCCTTCACATGATGGGCTACTTCCCGGAGGACGGCTCGTTCTGCGCGCGCCTTGACCGTCTCAAGGAGGAAGCCCTCGACCCGGGGCGGCTCAACTTCCTCTATATCCACGAGGGTATCAACGGAGCGTTGGCCCGGCCTTCCGAAAAGGAGCTGCCGGCCAAGATATTCGAGGAATTCGACAAGGTCTTTGTCGGCCATTACCACAACCGCTGCATCATCCCCAAGACCCGTATCGAGTACATCGGCTCCTCTCGCCAGCACAACTTCGGCGAGGACGAGGAGAAGGGGTACACGCTCATCTATTCCGACGGCTCGCACGAGTTCATCAAGAACCGAGTGAACACCCGTTACCGCGTGTTGGATGTCCCCGTGGAACGTGCCGGGCTGCACCTCATGGACGAGCTGCGCGAGATCGGGGCCGACGGCCGTTACAAGGTCAAGGTACGGGTTCACGCGCCGCAAGCGGCCATGAAGTCGGTGGACAAGCCGGCGCTTTTAGAGGCGGGAGCCTCCAAGGTGGAACTTGTCGCCGACGATGAAGAGATGCTTGAAACCTGCTCCTCGTCGCTCTTCGAGAAATACGACAGCCGCCGCATCCGGGAGACCTACGAGGAATTCTGCCGCGAGAAGCGGATCGAGGATGTGGCCGTCGGACTGGAATACTTATCTAAAATAGAAAACATGCCATGTGGAAATTAAGGAACATAGAGGCGGAGAACCTGTGCGCTTTCCGCCACCTGTCGTACGCCCCGAGGCAAGGGGTCACGACGCTCATTTTCGGCGACAACCGGGACAACGACTCCCAGCAGTCGAACGGCGCCGGAAAGTCCGCCCTGCTGGAGTGCATCGCCATCGGCATCACGGGTAGCCCGCTTAGGAAGATACGCGCCGAGGAGATCATCAACGACGCCGCCGGGGAATGCCGCATCGGGCTGCACCTGACAAACGACGTTTCCAGGGAGGAACTTCTCATCTCGCGCCATATTCCCCGCAAAGGGGCGTCGACGGTTGCCTGCACGCTCTGGCGGGACGGCAAGAAAGTGGACACGGACGAGGCCGTGCAGCCCTCGGTCGATGCCTACAACCGCTATATCCTCGACAAGTTGGGCATCACGCGTGACGAACTGTTGAACAACTTCATCCTCTCGAAGTACCGCTACGAGGATTTTCTCTCCTCTTCCGACCGGGAGAAAAAGGAGATTATCAACCGTTTCTCGAACGGTATCCTCGTGGACGGGGCCATCGCCCGCGTGGAGGAGGACATCGCGCCGCTTGTCACCGAGCAGCAGAAGGTCAACCTCGAACTGGCCGGTATCGACGGCCGTATCGGGATGTTGCAGGAGCAGATAGACCGGGAAACGGCGGCGGGCGAAGAGCGCGGGCGTACCCGGGAGGCACGCGTCGCGGAGCTTGAAGCGGCCATCGCCGCCAAGCGGGAGCAGGCACGCCTGCGGAGAGAATCGGTTGCCGGAACAGATTCCGCGTTGGAGAAAATCCGGCAGGCGGACGGGACGTTGCAGGAGATGGAATCCTCGGACGCCCCGTTGGAGGAGTGCCTGAAAGCCATCGAGGGGTTCCTGCCGCTCTTCCCGGGCGCACGACGCACGGATTGGAACCGGACACTCGAACTCAGGAAAGAGGAGTTGCAGGCTGCCCGTGTCTCGCTTGCCGACCTCGATGCCGTGGTGAAACACGCCGGGGAAACGCTGGCGGAGAAACGCGCGGCGTGGGAGGAGTTCAAGGCGGGGTATGACGGCTTCTGTTCCGGGTACGAGGACAGGAAAGCCGGTTTCCAGACGCGTCTGCAGGATATCGACCGGCAGCTGCGGGACCTTGCCGGACGTCTTGAGGATTTGCGCCGCAAGCGCCGTACCGTGTCGGCGGGCATCGACGAGCTGTCCAACAAACTGGCGGGTTCGATCACCTGTCCTACCTGCGGACACGAATTTTTAGTGGCGCATCCCGGGTTCGACATCGAGGCGGGATACCGGGAACTGCACCTGCGCCAACAGCAGCTCTCCGAGATCAGCGGGCACATAGAGAACGGGGAAAAGCAGTCCGAGGAGGTAGAGACCCGGCAGAACCGTATCCGCGCCGAGCGCCGCACCCTGGAGGATGACCGCCACGGCTGGGAACAGCGGCTTTCCGACCACGAGCGGGCGGTACGCGGTGCTACCGACAATATAGAGAGTGCCGAGCGCAACCGCAAGCGTGTCCACGCGGAGATTGCCGCCCTGCAGGACGAGATCGACGGTATCCGCCGCAAGGTATTCGACGAGGTGTTCGGTTTCATCGACGAGCGTAACGCGGCGCTCGACCGCGAGAGGCGCAAGGCCGAAGAGGATATCCGTGCTGCCGAATGCGCCGTGGAAACCTTGCAGGAAACCATCCGGGAGGTGAACGAGGCCGCGACGACCGATTTGACACAGTCGCTCCGTGCCGCGATGAAACAGGAGAAACAACGTTCGATGGAGACCGCCAAACGGAAGTTCGAGGTGGATGACAAGGTGCGGGCGTTGGAGGTGCAGCGCGAGCGGTTCATGCAGTTCAAGACCTATCTGGCCAACACCAAGATCGAGGCGCTCGGCCGTATCACCAACGAGTTCCTTGCCGGCATCGGCAGCGATATCCGCGTCCGCTTCGACGGTTACACGATGCTCAAGAGCGGCAAGGTGCGCGAGAAGATTTCCGTCTCGCTGCTGCGTGACGGCGTGGACTGCGGCTCTTTCGGCAAGTTCTCCGCCGGGGAGGCGGCACGGGTGAACCTGGCCACCATCCTTGCCATGCAGAAACTCGTCAATGCCAACTGCGACGGGGAGAAAGGGCTGGACCTGCTGGTCCTCGACGAGATACTGGAGGCGGTGGACGAAGCCGGGCTGGCCTCGATGTTCGAGGCGCTGAACGCGCTCGGCGGAACCGTGCTTGTCGTCTCGCACGGCAACGTGGCCGAGGGGTATCCCCACAAACTCGTAATCGTGAAGGAGCATGGAGAGTCGGGAATCGGGGAATGACACCCTCACGAGGGAGCAGGTCGTGGCCTTGGACATCGCCACGCACACGGGATATTTCTCGCTGCACGAGGCCGGGGTATGGAACTTCACCGAGTCGAAACGGCGCAACGGCAACAAGATGCACGGCGCTTTCCGCACGATGCTGCTGGCCTACATGCGCCGCTACGGCATCCGGCAGGTGGTGGCCGAGGACGTGTCGGTGAACCGCCATTTCTATGACATGCGGCGTCTGGCGGAATTGCGGGGGATATTGCTTGAAGTCTGCGACGAGCTGGATATTCCAGAACCGGAGTTCATCAACCCGGCGGCTCTCAAGAAGTGGGCAACCGGAAACGGCCGGGCTACCAAGGAGGATATGATCGCGGCCTGCAAGAGCAGGTACGGCATCGTGCCCGTGGACGACAACGCAGCGGATGCCTGCCACCTCTTTCATTACTATATACGCAGGCACAGACTATAAAATGACACGCGTTTGAGATTCGGGGCGGCGGAAAGGGTTGCCGCCCGCTTTTAATTGACGCTCGCCGAAGCTGACAGATTAGGACATGAGATTGGCTACGAACTTCTTTCTGTCAGTGAAAGTGTGGAAAAGAAAGACATGTTTTTTACGGCGGAGCCGTCCCCGGGGGATGAATCCGCGAAACGGAGGGCGGCGCTTCTTAAGAAGTACATCCTGCCCCATAAAAATCTGATATACAGCATCTGCATCAAGTATACCTTCAACCAGGAGGATGTCGAGGACAATTACATGGAGGCCCTTACCAATTTTTTCAAGTACATGGACTCCTACGACCCGGCACGCCCCGTGAAGACCTGGATATATGCCGTCACCAAGCGGCTTGTCGCGGACCTGAACTCCCGGAACCGCAACCGGGCGCCGGCGGACGACAACGTGGATATCAGCGAGCTGCGCTCCTCGCTGCTTGCCGAGGACGAGCCGTCGGAAAACTGCATGGGCATGGACAACTACCGCGAGTTCTACAACGACGACATCCTCTGGGCGCTGGACCGGCTCAAACCGATTTACCGGGAAGCCTTCCTCCTGCAGCAGGCGGGATACAAGATCGGTGAAATCATGGAGATCACCTACCGGGGCGGGACGCTCCATACCCGGAACATCGAGACGGTCAAGAGCCGCCTGTTCCTGGCCAAGGCACAACTGCGTAACCTTCTGACACGCGATGGAGAGAGACGAGTGGAAAAATAACAGCCGGAGGCTCTTCACACGCCTCGTGCGCGTGACGCTATGGGCCGATTTCGTCTTCCCCGCCGGCGGACGGGCCGGCAAGGTGATGGACGCCTGCTTCGACCGCCTGGCCCCGGTCAGCGCGGAACGGCTGGCGGACTTCTGCGTCTGCCAGGTCCATGCCATGTCCGGATACGGTGCCGCCTACCGCAGGCGGTGGGATGTCTCGCACTCGTTCGGGGAGAAGGCGGTAGGCAGGTACGTGCAGGCGGACCGGAAACGGCGGTATCGCGAGGACCGGTGGCTCGGAAGCTTCTCCCTCTCGCGTGAGGAGCTGGCCGCCTCGGTGGAAGACCGCAGCCGTCACCCGTTCTCGAGGTTCGTCTATCCCGAGTACGAGGAGACGACCAAACGGCGCCTGCTATCCACGGAGGCGGGCTATGCCGTCTGCGGCACGTCCACCTTGCTCTGGACGCCCTTCTCGCCCTCCTGCCGGCGTTGCACCCACGCCGGGCAGTGCCGTCGCAGGACCGAGGCGTTGTATCCTGAACTCTACCGCCTCCGCCGCGAAGCGTGGAGGGAAAGACAGGAGGTGCGGTCATGAGCGCTACCAGCCCGCTGAGCGCGGAGTTCCTCTACGAGCTGTACGCCACGGCACTGAGGCAAGAGGGGCTTTGCGGCATACTCTCCCGCCACATGCGCAAGGAATACCTGCCGGACCGTTCCTTCCAGCGGGTACAGGAGAGCATTGCCTCGCATTACCGCACCTACAAGACCCCGCCCTCGTATGCCGTGCTGGCGCAGACCTTCCACGGGGATTACGACGCCCTGGAACTTATCGACACCTTCCGGGAGTACGACGAGGGTCAGAGCCCGGAGGTGATGACCGACATGCTCGAAACTTATATCAAGGGCGTGAGGCTGCAGGCCGTCTATGCCGAGGTGGGCAAGCTCTACAACGAGAACCGGCAGGACAAGGCGGAGAAGGCGCTGAAAGAGTATGCCGAGTGGCTGGCGGGATTCACGCTCAAGAGCAGCTCGTTCATCGACGTAGCCGAGACCTTCTCGGAGCGTTTCCAGCGCAACCGACGCCGCGAGGAGGAAGAGGAGCGCTCGACGGCGCCTCGCGTGTCGCGTTTCTACATCCCTTATCTGGACGCGCTCAACGCCGGGCGCAACCTGCGGGGGCAGCTGACCTGCTTCCTCGCCTCTACGGGAGTCGGGAAATCCCATATCGCCAAGTGGATAGGTGTACGGGCGGACATAGACGACGGGCTCCACGTGCTGCACTTCCAGCTGGAAGGCTCGGAAGAGGAGGCGCTGAACGCCTACTCGGGAGGACTGGTTTCCAAGAACGCCTACTATTTCGAGCGGGGAAAGATCTCGGACACGAAGATGCGGCATCTGGAAAAGCTGGTGCTCTCGTATGCCGGAAGCATCACCGTGCGCAGCTACCCGCGTTTCAACGCCCAGGTATCGACACTCGACATCAAGAACGGCATCTCGGAGTACCGCAAGCTCAAAGGGCATAACCCGGACATCGTGATCGTGGACTCGATGGACCTCTTGACGGACGCCAACCGCCGCCTGTGGGACGCGGGCCACGAACGGGCCAAGCGAATCGCCGTGGCTAACGACCTGAAAGACCTCGCGGCCGACGAGAAGGTGTGGATGGTCGTTACCTACCAGTCCACCATCGAGGACCGCGAATGGCTCAACGACGAGAGGAACGTGCTCACGGAATACAACTGCTCCGAGGCCAAAGGACTGGCGCGCCCCTGCACGCACCTTATCTCGCTCAACCAGTCATCGGCAGAGAGGAAGGAGAACGTCATGCGCCTGCACGTGGCCAAGAGCCGTTTCTTCAAGAAAGGGGACACCATAAAAATTGCCACGGACTATGACAACGAGGTGTTTTTTGACGCGCAACGGACACTGAACCTGAACAGGGATTAAAACCGAGAGGCTGGTGATATTGCAGGAGAAGCCCGGGATTGCAATTTCGGGAATGCATGGCGGAAAACGGACGGATTGTTTTTTTCTAACAGCCATAATCCCATTCTCACGGCACGCTGCAATATCATGTAGAGCCTCTTCCGGTTATTTGTCCGTCAATTATAGAAATGCCGTGCCATGTCACAAATAATCCTCTCTGTGAGGTGTGAACACATCCACCACCTCGCCGCCTTCCAGCACTTCAAAGGAGTGCGGCATATTGCCCGGTATCGCATAACTGTCGCCAGCATGGAGCAACACGTCGATTTCCCCTTCCGGCGTCTCCACTTTCAGGCGGTATTCACCCGATATGACGTACCCGCATTGTTCGTGCGGATGTTGGTGAGTAGTGGCGAAATTGCCTTTCACATAGTTCATCTTCGTTACCATTGACCTCTCGCCGACAGCAAGCGAATCGAGCGATACGCCTTTGAAAACCTTTTTCAAGGCATTTTCTTTCCGTACCACGATTTTTTTCTTTTCCATCTTTCTTCTTTTTAAATTAGACATTCTTTCATTATTTGTTCTTGACCTGTTTTCCTCCAATGGATTACGGCATAATTCAGCTACCCTCAAAATAAATAATTTGCCAAGCATATCCGTTTATATTGATAACTCCATTTGAATATCTCCTCTCTCATAAGCGGGATGGTATTCGGAAAGTTCTTTAAATCCAAGTTTTCTGTAGATGTGAATGGCCGTTTTCAGCAACGTGTTGCTTTCAAGGAATAATCTTTTTGCACCCAGTTCTTTTGCCTTTCCGATGGCTGTTTCACATAGCAGCAGACCAATCCCTTTCCCTTGCGCATTCGGACTGACGGCAAGTTTTGCCAGCTCATAGTCGTATAGCGGGTCGTCCATCTTGCAGAGGGCGCACACGCCGACGGGCTTCCCTTTATAAGTCGCCACGAAGACGAACCCGCCTTTACCGATGATGTATTCCTGCGGGTGGTCAAGGTAGTCCAGGTCGTGCGGCTCTATCTGCCAGTGCCGTGTAATCCAATCCTCGTTCAGCGATTTAAACAGTTCCTTGTGGCACGGTTCGTAAGGAATGACCGCCATGTCCGCCTTCTCCCGCATTTTCCGCACCTCCTTCACCCGTTGCAGCAGGCTCTTTTCCGTGAGCAGACGTTCCCACTCGTCGATTGCCCGCCAAAGGTCGTGGGCAGCCTCCCGGCATACACCCTCCACGGCACTGTCCACATCGTCGCATGTTTCCCTGATGGATGCCACCATCCCGATACCTTTTTTGGAAAGGCGCACGAGATTGCATCTGCCGTCGGAATGCCCCGTGTTGTCGATGATCAGTCCGTGAGCTTTCATATCCTTCACGATGTTGCTCACCGACGGGTGGGAATGCCCTATCTCGTGGGCAATGGACGTGACGGTCTTTGCCTCGCCGTCTGCCAGCACGAAGAAAACCGGAAACCATTTAGGCTTGAAATCGTTCCCGTACAGGCGGTATATGTCGGCGGCATCCGCCGTGATGCGGTCTGTCAGCAGCCGCAACCTGCTGCCGATAGCCATCTTTCCTGTCTTGTCAAAGAAGTCCATAATTTATATGTGTTATATAAAACGTAATCAGTTACGCAAATCTATAAAAAATCAATTATACCACAATTTTTTTTGCATTTTTTATAATGCCGTGGAAGCCATGACTGCCGTGGATGCTTATCTTCTCAGCGTCGAACATTTCCATTATCTTTGCGACCATGACCACGTTTTCTGCCGGCTGCTTCTCACGGAGGTCTCCCGTCGGACGGCAAATTCCACAGTCCGTACGTCACTTTATGCCCTTTATCCCATTCGATATGCTTTTGAGAAACTTTTTATTCCTTCAACTTCGGTTTGAGGGGTATTGAACGCATATTTCGTCATGCACGGGAAATAATTGGAAAAAAGACGGCGAAAGAGCCGCGTTTATCCAAATAAAACATATAAATTTGCAGCAGCTTTTTGGAGCTAAGAAATTTTATTGATATATTTAAGCGTTTAGCTGATTTCCGTGTTAGAGAAAAGTCGAAAAAGTATCTTATGAACACAGTGAAAGCAGTTACACGCCTTCCGTCATATCTGCGGAGGGCGTTTCCTGTTTGTGTTCAAGGGCTTCGACTCCCTCTCTAACGATAGGAATGCTCTACCGCATTTTTTTGTTGGTTTATGATGGAAAAAGAAAAAGCGAACATCGGACAGAAAGCCGGAACCGTTTGGCATAAACTAAACGAAACCGGCAGTATCACAATCCCGGAACTTGCATTAAAGTTGGATATCAGAGTTGAAGAAGCAACTCTGGCCGTCGGCTGGCTGGCTCGTGAGGATAAGGTCTTCATCGAGCGGAAAAACGGAATTCTATACGTGCATAACTCATAAAAGTCTATATCTATGGATGTACAAAGCATTGGAGAAAATGCCGGTATCATCTGGCGGCTGCTCTACGGAGAACAGAGAAAATGGACTTGCCAGGAAATAAAAAAGGCAACGGGATTGCCAGACCGTGAGATTAATGCGGGCATCGGTTGGCTGGCACGTGAAGGAAAACTCATCATTGAGGAAACGCAGGTGGGGAAAAGAAAGGTACTGTATGTTGAACTGAATAATTTTACAGGTTAATTATGGACAAGGACATAATCGGTAAGAATGCCGGTATCATCTGGAATTTGTTGAATAATGGTGAACGTTGGGAGTATGAGGCTCTCAAGGCCGCATCAGGACTGTCAGACAGGGATCTGGATACCGCTATCGGCTGGCTTGCAAGGGAAGACAAGGTTTTCTTTGAAACGGACACGATACGCCACAAGGAATATCTGTATCTCTCTTTAGGTTTCTATTTCTGATTTGATGTAAGGATTTGTTGTATTTCAGGCAGATACTTGAAAGGGGCCTGTCACCGGAAAACAAACGCTGACAGAAAGATAAATGAGGCAAAGTCTTGTTTTATTCTTTCCAGAAGTGAAGTGCCCCGATGGAGCCTCTTGTAAACGCTGCAGGCAGAACAGTGTCAGTTCCAATGCCGGGAAAAAGAACATTCATTTCATGACCGTAGTCGACAGGCGTTTTTCGCGGATGAACGAAAGGGATGAATTTGGATATCCGTGCACGATGTTCCGTCTGTCGCAGGGTAAATACAGAAAAGACAATCCTGCAATTTGAGGAATCATTCGCTTCCCTCCCGTTTACCAGATAGAAATACGAGCATCATTATTCCATGCCATATATCTTTTTCAGCGTGGGACGGAACATTTTGCCCCAGTCCTCGAGTTGGCCTATAATAGGCAGCAACGTCCTTCCCGTTCCGGTCAGGGAATATTCAGAATGAGGCGGGAGTTCGGCAAAAATCTTCTTCTCGATAATCCCGTGCATCTCCAGCTCTTTCAGCTGTTGATTGATGACCCGCGTATTCGCGTCGGAAAAATGCCTGTGGATTTCGCTTGGACGTTTCGCCCCGTCTTTCAGCGCGTCTATGATACAGCATTTCCATTTTCCCCCGATGACTTCCATGGTTACCTTGATGTCGCAGTCGATATTGAACGGCATTTTCTTTTCGTACATAATTTCGTTTATTATATGGTGCAAAATTAGTCTTTTCCTGCTATAATCTTTTCATGTGTACTGATAAAATTGTCAGTATATGATAAAATTATCAGTATATAAATAATTCAGCAGTAGTTGTATGACTGCAAGCAGTTTGGTAATTTTGCGGCAAAAACAGATACGGTTATTATGATTATGAGAAAATTATTTGTGTTGGGCACGTTATTGGCTATTGGCATGACGGTCCATGCGCAGGAAATTATCAGTAAAAGCAATATGGAAAAACAGTTAAAGACAATCAGACTCGTTTATCCGCAATGGCAGGGCGCGGATATCGCCCGGTGGATAACGGAAGTGAAAGATCCCGAACAGGCATCGAGAGGATATTATTTGGGGGCGCAGTTGTTGAATTTCCTTGCGCCCGACAGCGGGCAGGAGACATACACCGTTCCGGTGGCCACAGACCTCGTGCGGCGGAAAGTGACGGACGGGGTGTTGGATAAGGAGGCCATCATCGCACAGACAAGGGCGGCTCTGGACATCCTGAAGGTGCAGTCACCCGACAGGATTGTTACGTTGGGTGGGGAATGTTCGGTAAGCGTCGTGCCGTTCACCTATCTTTCGGAAAAATACAAGGGTGACGTGGCCATGGTCTGGATCGACGCGCACCCGGACATCACCCTGCCCGGCGACGTGTACCCGGCCTATCATGCCATGGCGGTAACGGCCTGCATGGGTTTGGGCGACAGACAGATCGTTTCGGAACTGCCTGCTAAGATAGACCCGTCGAAAATCCTGTTTGTCGGCTTACGGGATTGGGAACGCGACGAAATCAAGGAAAGACAGAAAGGATACGGTATCAAACATCTGACACCGGAAGACGTGCGAGAGAACAGCGACGCGATACGGGAATGGCTGAAATCGTGCGGCGCGTCGAAAGTGGTCGTCCACTTCGACATGGACGTGCTCGATCCTGCCGAAACAATAGCGGCAGTCGGTGTCGTTCCCGATGGAATGAAGATCGCGGAAGTGGTACGTGTGATAAACGACATCGCACAAGAGAAAGAAATTGTGGGGCTGACCGTTGCCGAACCGATGCCCCGTACCGCTATCCGTATCAAGGAGATGCTGGACCAGCTGCCCCTGCTGAAATGAAAGTGCCTTTGGTAAACGGGAGTTCCTGTCAAAAGGGAGAAACCCGCCGCTACCGTGGCAAGCTGTACGCGTTCCGGTGCGAACAATACGGTTGACCGCATCAACAAGCATTTCCCGCCCGGCGAGACGCCCATAGTCAGCAGCAGTTCTTGGAACATGCTTTTTGACAGCCATTCCCCGATGGAACCGGACGGGAGGGGCATGAGACCATGCAGACGCCGGGGGTAACATGCCGGCCCATGCTTCAAAGTCGGTTTTGACTGTATACCGGTCATCGATTCATATCAAAAGTGGAGAAAAACATCAACGGGATGCCTTTCTCCACTTTTTTATTTTATGTCCGTAAGTTTAATGTGTTTCTTTGTAACGTTCCTTGCAGAAGCGCTCCATTTTCTCCGGGTTGAAGCCGTCGTAAGCGAGCAGGTCGCAAATCGCGCTTCCTTCCGTGTCGTCCTTGCGTAATTCAGCTGCAAGCACGCGGACGGGTTCTTCCGTACCGCCGGGAACCCTGTAGTACAGCCCGATGTTCCGGCCAATATATAACGCGACATTGAACCCTGACCGTTTCATGAACAATGCCAAACGTTTTTCCGTATCCTGCTCCTGTCTCTCCGTGATGACGGGAAGTACCGGCAAGGGGGCATTCCTCCCGTTTTTCATGCAAAGGCAGATATCGGGCTGTAGGGGCTCCCCGTCACCGGGAACCGGTTTGTGTCCGAAGACCATCGTCCCGTTGGTTTTCTTCCAGCCGAGATACCTGAGACAATTTCCTATACCGCGCAGACATTCATTCTCATCCCGCCCCGTCTCAAGATACGGCGACAGGTCCTCCACTATTTCAGGCCAGTTTTCGTTCATGGTTCTTTCTTTTTGGGTTTTGTACTGTTTTCAATTTTTTCGGAAAGGTTGTCCTTGCAGTCCCTGGAATGGCCGGTATTCTCCGGCGGTATGCAAGAAAATCCCACCGGATCGGATTATAGGAGCAAATATACTGATTCCGTTCCGGTCAGCAAATTTTGTACTCCTGTAGTTTTCTAATTTTTCCGGTTTTCCGTTTCCATGGTCAAAGTTCCATTTCCATAAAGCGACGCGGCTTCCCGCATGAACAAAACTCCCATCGTTGGTGCGTCCCGCCCGCTAGGAGTCAGGTGTTGCGGTACATAGTTCGGGATAACGCTCCCGCATGGTAGCAAGCCGGCTTGTATCAGTTTCATGCAGGGGTCCGAAAGTGAAACGTTATCCGGCCTTTGAGTTACGGAAACGCTTTTTCTGCCAGACCTTCAAACCTTGCTACAGGAACCGGTACTATACCTTAGTATGGAACTATCGGTACAGGAACAACAATACCTGGTCAGGGAGATCGCCCGCGAAACTGGTGCGAAACGCGACGGCGGGGGCAAGAACCTGATCGTCCCCCGCTGCCCGTTCTGCGGCAAGACGGGCGGGAAATTCGGCATCTATATAGGTCCCGAGACCACCCGCCGCAAGCCCTTCATGGGACATTGCTTCTCGTGCGGTGCCTCCACGCGCACCCTCGGACAGCTGCTCGAAGCCATCGGCCGCATGGACCTGATGGTCGCGCCGACGGCCGACATCGCCGCTCCGCTGGAAAACCTTCTTCTCCTCCCTCACGAGCCGGAGGAGATCGACGACGGGCTGGTTCCCGTGGCATTGCCGGACTTTTACAGGCGCACCTTCCGGCACCCGTACCTGCAGGCGCGGGGATTCTGTCCCGACGATTACGGGTATTTCCCCGCCGGAACGACCGGCAAACTCAATCCCCGCTATGCCGACTACGTGGTATTCCCCGTCATCGACGGGGAAATGACGGTCGGGTATGTCGCGCGCCACACGTGGCCGAAAGAGGACATCGACGCTTACAACCGCAGGGCGAAACACTCCGGCGGTTACAAGATCCTGCGATACCGGAATTCCACGGAAAACGACTTCTCGAAGCTGCTCTACAATTATGACGCGGTCCGTGCGGGTGAGACCGACACGGTCATCCTCGCGGAAGGAATCTTTGATGTCATAGCCCTGACACGCAAGCTGGAACTCTACGACAACCCGCGCGTGGCCGCTGTCGCCACTTTCGGGAAAAAGATATCCGACGTGCAGGTTTACAAGCTGCAGGCGAAGGGCGTGAGGACCGTGGTCGTGGGGTATGACGGTGACGCGGTGGAAGCGATCAAGCGGACGGCGGAGCGGCTGAGGGCCTATTTCGAGGTCTTCATCGCCGACATCGCCGACGCGGGCAAGGACTGGGACGGGATGGATGACGGGGAAACCTACCGGACGTTCGCGTACCGGTTGCTGGCGCCTATCGAATACAAACTCAAAAAAGTACAGGAAAGATGATGCAGGAACTTCTGACGTGGCTTGACGACCACGGCATAGATTACAACCCGGTGGACGCGGAGGTGGTGGACGTTCCCGGCTTCGGGCGCCTCTTCATGGCGGACCTCTCGGGCGTGGACTCCATCTTCCGGGGCGAGGGCGACAACCTCGCCTTCAACCTGATGGAGCGTCCCGAGGTGCTGATGGAGGAAGGTATCCTCCACGTCGCGTTCCCCTTCGGGCGGAACTGGTATTATTATGACCTTCGGGAGAATTTCCGTTTCAACATCCTCAAATACATCGGGCACCCCAAGCCGCCGGGGCACAATATCCCGTTCGTGAACTTGGGCGTTCACACCCCTTACGAGCTGCTGAACGCCTCGGGAAGTCTGGAAACGTGGTGCCGCAAGGCCAAGTGGCTCGGGCACACGGCCATCGGCATTTGCGACCGCAACACGATGGCTGCAACGCTCAACTTCCAGAAGGAATGCGTCCGGGCAGGACTGAAACACGTTTTCGGTTACTCGCTGGCCATGGAGCACGACGGGGAGCCGGTTGACATCAAGATATACGCCCTGAATGGCGGGGGGCTGCACAACCTCCTGCTTATCCAGCGGGCCGTGATGGTGGACTCCGAACGGTACGTGCTGCCGTATGACCGGTTGCTCGCCCGCGCCGCCGGCTGCGTGCTGGTCCTCGCCACCCGCTCGGCCCGCTGGATAACCTCGCACCCCGGGCAGCTGGAACGCTTGCGAAAAGGGTTCGAGGCCGTCTATTACCAGGTGGACGGCAGCGAGTACAAGGCCGACCGCATCGACCGCGAGCGGCTGCTGGCCCTGAAACACTACTTCGACGAATGCTACGATCCCGTGGCGGACACCTTCACTGTGGAACCCGTCCTGATTGCGGACTGCCATTACCCGGACCGGGACGAGGCGGGCTCGAAAATCGTGCTGAACAAGATAGCCTCGGGCGCGGCGCACGAGCAGAGCGACGACCTTTATTTCAAGAGCGTGGACGAGCATTACGACAGGCTCCGCCCGCTCTTTTCCGAAAAGTGGGATTTCGACGCGCTGTTTCGCCGTATGTGCCGCCACACGGTGGAGATCGCCGGGAAAGCGGACGCCGCCTTCGAGACGGGACGCATGTTCATGCCCGAGTACCGGATGCGGCCGGAAGAGCGGGAACGGTACGGGGACAGGCGGACGATGTTCCTTCGCCTGCTGGACGAGGGTCTCGAGGCGAAGATACCGCCATCCGGGCACGCCCGCTACCGCGAACGGCTGGACGAGGAGGTCTACATCATCGAATCGACCGACAACGTGGACTACTTCCTCGTCCAGTGGGACATGGTGCGCGAGGCGCACCGGCGCGGCATAGCGACGGGTATCGGGCGCGGTTCGGCCGGCGGCTCGCTGGTCGCCTACCTGCTCGGCATCACCTCCATCGACCCGTTGAAATACGGCCTGCTCTTCTCCCGCTTCCTTGTCCCGGAACGTTGCGGCCTCGGCTGGAAGGAGGAGATCACGGTGCTGGCACCGGACGTAGCGTTGCAGCGCGGGGACCGGTACGTGGAAATGACGGTGGACGGCGCGACCTGCCGCCTGTGCGCGGACGCCCGGCTGCGGGTCGTGCGTGAGGGCAAAGAGCTGACGGTATATGCCGATGAATTGAAACGTGGCGATGACATCCTTTTCGACCGCCGAGATTTGTTGTGGAACCTGAAAAGTGTTATGGCTCATGAATCCGAACTGCGAACATCTGCGCCCCTATGAGGGCTGCGACCTCTACCGGGGTGATGCCCTCGAGGTGCTGCCGTGGCTTGCCGGGCAGGGCGTGAGGGCGGACATGGTCCTTGCCGACCCGCCGTACGGCACCACGCACTGCCGCTGGGACGCCGTCATCGACATCCCGGAGATGTGGAAGGTACTGAAAGGGATCATCCTGCCGCAAACGCCGGTGCTGCTGTTCTGCCAGCAGCCCTTTACCAGCGTGCTGGGGGCGTCGAACCTCAAACGGCTGCGTTACGCGTGGGTGTGGGAGAAGACGCAGCCTACGGGATTCCTGAACGCCCGGCGCATGCCGATGAAGGCGCACGAGGATATTCTGGTCTTCTACGACAGACTGCCGAAATACAACCCCGTCAAAACCGGCGGACACCCGCGCAAGATGGTCATGGCAGCCCATCAGGAGAAATGCAACGCGGGCGAGATCTATCACCGGCACGACAACTACCGGGACTATATCTCCACGGAGCGTTACCCGCGCAGCGTGCTCAGGTACAAGACCGACAAGCAGCTCTCCTGCCTGCACGCCGCGCAGAAGCCCGTGGCCCTGCTGGAATACCTCATACGCACCTACACCGACGAGGGCGACACGGTGCTCGACTTCGCCATGGGCAGCGGCAGCACCGCCGTGGCGTGCCGCAACACCGGACGGCGGTTCGTCGGTATTGAGATAGACAAACAGATTTTTCAAACCGCATGTAACAGAATCATCGATGGTTGACACCCCGGAAACGTGGGTGGACATTCAAGGTTATGAAGGGAAATATCAGATCAGTAACCGGGGCCGGGTCAAGAGCCTCGAACGGGAGGTATCGCACGACGGCATCACCTATATGCAGCCCGAGCGCATACTCTCCCCATGGTGCGGCACGACGTCGCTCTACGACCGCGTGAGGCTTTACAGGCACGGCGTTGGGACGAAGTTCTCCGTGCACCGGCTCGTGGCCCGGCACTTCCTGCCGGACTGGGACCCGGCGCTGGAGATCAACCACATCGACGGCGACCGCTACAACAACGCGGCGAACAACCTCGAGATGTGCACGCACCGGCGTAACATGGAGCACGCCATAGCGGGCGGGCTGAAAAACGACCACGGCGAGAAGAGCCGTAACGCCAAGCTGACCAACGCGCAGGCGGAAGAGATACGGATGATATACCACGCCGGCGGAATCTCGCAGGAGACCCTCGCAAGGAAATACGGGGTCAGCCGCCAGACCGTCAGCGCCATTACACGATACAAGAAATATTTTCGATGAAAGTTCAGAACATAAAAATCAGAAGGACGAGGGAGCCCCTTACCGCGGCGGACTCCTTTGTCGGGAAGGGACTGGTGGAGGGAGGCCACGCCTCCCTGCCGGATATCGACGTCGACTACGCCTCCGACCGCCGTCAGGAGATCAAGGAGTACCTCGAACAGCGGTACAACACGGGCGGCCGCCGGCGGGTTTTCTCCGCAGGGACCTTCACCACGATGCAGCTCAAGGCGGCCTTGAAGGATGTCGCCCGCGTACACCGCGTGCCGCACGGCACGGTGAACTACATCACCGCCATGCTCGACGACGGGACGGACTGGACGGGGCTGTTCAGGCAGGCGGCAGGGAACAGGAAACTGAAGGACTTTATCCGGACCTACCCGGAGGTGGTCGAGGAGGTGCGGCTGCTGCTCGGACAGCCCCGGGCGGCATCGGTACACGCCTCGGCCATCATCGTCACGCCCGAGACCCGGGACGGGCGGACGGCGGAATGCTTCGACTTCCTGCCCGTGCGCAAGATGGACGGCATGCTCGTCTCGGAGTTCGACGGCTACTCGGTGGACGAGATCGGGCTGCTGAAGGAAGACGTGCTGGCCACGAAGGAGCTTGCCAAGCTCAGCTCCGTCATCGCATTGGTCAACGGGCATTTCGGGCAGGAACTCTCCATCGAACGTATCACGCAGGAGATGCTGGAGGACGGAAAAACCTACCGGCTGCTCTCGGAGGGCAACACGCAGAACGTTTTCCAGTTCTCCTCGCCGGGGATCACGCGCTTCATTCAGGATGTGCAGCCCGACTGCATCGAGGACCTGATTGCCATCAACGCCCTGTACCGTCCCGCGACACTCGACATCGGGGCCACGGAGGACTACATCCGCTACCGCCGGGGCGAGGTGGCACCGGTTTACGATTACGGCTGCTACGAGGCGACGAAAAACACGTTCGGGATTATGGTCTATCAGGAGCAGTTCATGTCCGTGGCCCACACGCTCGGCGGTTTCGACCTCGGCAAGACCGACCTGCTGCGCAAAGCCATCGGCAAGAAGAAAGCCGACCTGATGGCCACACTCAAGGCCGACTTCATCGCCGGAGCCATACGGAACGGCTGCCCGGACTACGAGGCGGAAACCATCTGGCACAAGATCGAGGTGGCGGGAAGGTACTCGTTCAACCGCTCCCATGCCGCCGCGTACGCCCTGACGGCTTACTGCGGGGCATGGCTCAAGGCCAACTTCCCCTCGGCGTTCTATACCGTCGCCCTGCAATGGGCCGACGACAGGGAGATACCGGCCCTCATGTCGGAGATGGAACGCTGCTCCCCGGCCAAGATCGTGCCGCCGGACATCAACCGCTCGGGCGTAGAGTTCTTCACCGACTACACCACGGACGAGATATTCTGGTCGCTTTCGCGCATTAAGCAGGTCGGCATGAAGACCGTGGAGTACATCGTCTCGGAGCGGGCACGCGGCCCGTTCGGGAGCGTGGAGAACTTCATACACCGCATCTTCCGCTACAAGCTCAAAAAATACAAATACTGGGACGACCCCGACAATCCCGACGAGGCGGTGAAAGTGCCGGTCAACGCGCGGCATGTCAAGAACATGATTCTGGCCGGCTGTTTTGACCGTGTCGAGAAGGTGCGGGCGGTGACGGAACGCTATGCCGTGCTGGAACGTGCCGCCCGCGAGCTGGGATTCACCCTCCCCGAGAAGGATTTTCCGGCCGAAACGCGGGACAGGCATTACTTCTGGTCGCAGCAGCAGATCGCCGTGTCGGGCATCGGCTCCATCGACTACCGCCGCATCTTCGACAACTCGGAGGCGCGGACCGCCGTCAAGGGCAAGGCATCCTACCTCTCGCTGGAAGAGGTGGCGCACGACGAGAACGACGGGCGGCGTGCCGCCGTCTGCGCCACGGTCGCGGAAGTGGCGGAACACGTCTACAAGGACCGAGAGACGGGAGGCAGCAAACGTTTCGCCAAGCTGACGCTCTCGCAGAACAACCGACTTACGGAATGCGTCGTCTGGAACGACTACTACGCGGCGCACCGCGCGGAGATACAGTCGCTCAAGGACAAGGTCGTCATCCTCACGGCCATGGTCCGGTACAGCGATTACAGCGGCTGCAACACCCTGCAGACGACTAAAAACACGCTTTTATTCATTCAACAATAACGCTATGGTACAGAAAACGGAACGGAAGATATACACCGGTATCGGTCTGGATTTCGAGACCGGGGGACTGGACTGCCGCGAATGCGCCTGCACGCAGGTATCCTTGCAGGCGGTGCGCTTCGACACGTGGCAGGTCATGGAGCGCTACGAGGCCTATGTCGCGCCTTACCGCAGGCAGGAGGCGGGGCTACCCAAAAAGAAAGTGCTGCGCACACGACGCGAACAGGCGCTGGCGGAATCCATGCCTATGAAGTACGAGCAGACAGCGCTGGACTACTCGGGCATCACCATGGAGCTCCTGCGCTCGCAAGGCGCGGACATCCGCATGATTGCCGGGAACATCATCGCCTTCGCCGGACGGAATACGCTCTCGAAAGGTAACCAGTGCAAACCCGTGCTTATCGGGCAGAACATCGCTTTCGACATAGGTTTCCTGCAACAGTTGATGAACTACGCGGGGCTTATCGCCGAGTTCGAGAAGACCTTTGCCGGGACGCGGGATTATTACGGCAATTTCCAGCCCCACTATATCGACACGCTGCACCTCGGCCGGCTGGCCTTCGCCGCAGATGCGGAAGTCACCTCCTACAAGCTGGAACTGATCGCCCCGCGGCTGGGCGTGGAGCTGGACGATGCCCACGATGCGGCGGCGGACGTCACGGCGACGCTCGACATACTGGGAGTCTATACCTCGCGGCTGCGCAACGGCGAAGGCAGCGCGGCGGACATGGTACGGAAAAAGGAGAAGACACGCGAACATTTCAAGATATAACCCATGGAACAGGAGAAGCAGGATACCCGGGAGCAGGTTCCCGAAACCGTCACCTTCCGCACGGCAGACCGCATAACTTACGGCGCCCTCGGCTACGACGGGAACGAGCTCATGGCCGTCATATCGGGCTACGACCTCGAAATCAAGTTCAACATGCGCCTGATCAACTCGCTCGCCGACGCCGAGGCGTGTGCCGACGCGCTGGCGCAGGTCTTCTACGACACGCTTATCGAGCAGTTGATTCAGGTAAAAGCCGGTTTCATAAAACCTCCTGCGGACAAAGCGCCTACTCTTTAACAAAAAGAGAAGATGTCCGGAAAAACGAACAACATACCCGAAAACAGGGAGGAGAAGACGCTCTCCGACGAGGAGCTGCAATTCTGCGAGCTCTATGTGAACGGCGGGCTGGAATATGCCGGCCGCCCGAAGAGATGCTATGTCGAGGTGTTCGGCGAGAAGGCGGTGAAGAATCCGCATTCGGCGGCCAACTACCTGATTCATAAACCGCACGTGCTGGCGCATATCAAGGCGCTGCTCTCCTCCGAACGGTTCGAGATGGAGACGATGGCTGTCAAGCTGCAGGTGGCGGAGACGCTGAAAGCCGTGATGGACGAGACCGCCACGACGGACTACACCGACCGGTTCGGGGTCCCGCTCTCGCCGGCACCGCTGCGTGCCGTGTCGGTCAACGCCGCCAAGGCACTCATGGAGATATTCCCCATCAAACACAAGGAGGAGAACCGCCTGCGTATCGAGGGAAGTGACGGGAACGTCATTTTCAATGTCATCGTACCCGCCAACACGCCCAAGGATGAAGAACCGGAAGATTGACCGCAAGGAGATTGCCTGGTGGGTCTATCTGGCAATCATGATCGCCCTTGTCATCTACGGGTTCTGGAACAGCGAGGCGGCGGAAACCCTGCTCCGGGCCATCAGGGAAGCATTCACATTACTAATGGAATAGATATATGGAACAGTTCAAACAGTTTGTAATAAAGCATTTCAGGATGATTACGGTCGTGCTTTCGTTCCTGCTGACGATGTACGTCCAGCACCTGAACAACACGCGGCACATCCAAGAGCTGGAGCACCGCTGCGGCAGGCTGGAAGAAAAGATTCAGGACCAGTACGACCGTATCGACGCCATCAAGCTCGACAAGGCCGTGTTCGAGGCGACGATCATGCGCTTCAACTCCATCCAGAACGACCTGCACGAGATACGCGAGGACATCCGCTCGCTGCTGGAACACAATAGCCACTATAACGGGAGGTAGGATATGGTTAAAAATGCATACGTGACGATCATAGCCTCGGCGGAGCTCTCCGAATTGAGGCTCGGCGAGCTGGCCGGCCGGCGCGGGCTCGTCGTCGAAGACCTCTCTTTCGGCCGGAAGAGGAACAGGGGCGCACTGGTACTGCTGGAAGAGGCGTACATGGACGAGTTTCTTTGGTTCATCCCCGAAAGCGCGATGGCCTATGAATAGGTTACTCATAAAATGCCTGCTGGCGGCTGTCGTGGTGCTCGGCGGCATCGTGTGGCTCCAGCACCGGAACACGGTGAGGCTGAAAGGGGAACGGGACCGTTACCGGTCGAACAGCGCGGCCCTGCTTTCGGAAGTGAGGCGCATACAGGCGGATTCGGCGACGATGGCACTCGATGCCAAGGCGCTGCAACTGACGCTCGACGAGTACAGACGCTTTCGAGCCGAGGATGCCGAGACCATCAGGCGGCTCGGGGTAAAAATCAAAAACCTCGAAGCGGCGGCAAGGCATGAGATTGAAGTGACCGGACCCATCGATGCCGCAGTGCGCGACACGGTCGTCATCCGGGACACCGTGCCGGTACTGAGGCAGAAAGTGGAGATGATAACGCCCCATATCCGGCTGACGGGTATTATCGAGGACAACCGGCTGCGGGGCGAAATCCGTGTGCCGGTAACGCTCCGCCAAGCCGTATGGGTGGAATACAAGGGCTGGTGGTTCTGGAAACGGGTCAAGGCCGTACACCAGACCATATCCAGTGACAATCCGTATGCGGAAATCAGTTATTCCGAATACATCAAAATAAAGTAGACAAAATAGCGGAAGGGTTCCCTTTAGTCTCGAAACAAACAGGGCCCTTCCGCTATTTATATATGAACTCCGGTAGAAAATACCCCCTTGACAGCTTGTCTTATTTTTATCCTTTGCAAGAAATTAATAACAAATATATAGGCAATGGCAACAGTAAAAGTGAAATTTCGCGCCTCTTCTGTTCCGACAAGGGAAGGCGCATTGTTCTACCAAGTGATTCATAACCGCGTGGCGCGGCAGGTCAATACCGGTTACAAGTTATACCCGTACGAGTGGGATGCGGCGGGTGCGGCAGTCGTCTTCCCTCCCGGCATCGAAGATTCCCGCCGGAACTATCTGGTCTCATTGAAAGAGACCTTGCGCGAAGATACCGGGCGTCTTAAAAACGTTATCCTGCGCCTTGAAAAGACCGGGAAAGACTATACTGCCGAAGAGGTGGTGAAATATTACCTCTCGCCTCCGGATACAGGAGGAATCATCTCTTTCGCCCGAGATACCGTCCGGCAACTGAAACAGGTCGGGAAGCCCCGTACCGCCGAACGCTACGCTACGGTCATGAACAGTTTCGGGCGTTTTCTCGGGGAAAGCGACGTGCCTTTGGACGAAGTGGATTCCGACCTGATGATCCGGTACGAGAACTTCCTGAAATCGAGCGGAGTCTGTCCGAATACCTCGTCCTATTACATGCGGGGGTTGCGGGCCGTCTATAACCGTGCCGTGGAAAAGGAATTGACCGTGCAGCGCAGCCCGTTCAAGCACGTCTACACGGGCATCGACAAGACCGTCAAGCGGGCCGTGCCCCTGAAAATCATCCGCCAGATCCGGGATCTGGACCTGACGCTGTTCCCTGCCATGGACTTTTCACGGGATATCTTCATGTTCTCGTTCTACACCAGAGGGATGTCGTTCATCGACATGGCTTACCTGAGAAAGAGGGACCTGCAAAACGGGATACTCTCTTACCGCAGGCAGAAGACGGGGCAGCAGCTTTTCATCAAATGGGAGAAACCCATGCAGGAGATCGTGGACAAGTACGACACGAGCGGGACCCCTTACCTGCTGCCGATAATCAAGGACATGAACGAGGATGACCGGAGGCAGTACAAGAACGCCGCGCATTTAGTCAATGACAAACTCAAAAAACTGGGTCGGGAACTGGGGCTGGATATTCCGCTGACGACCTATGTCGCCCGCCACGGGTGGGCATCCATTGCCAAAAGCCGGAACATTCCGCTTTCGGTCATAAGCGAGGCGATGGGACATGATTCGGAGAAAACCACACGCATCTATCTCGCCTCGCTGGACACCTCTGCCGTCGATAAGGCGAACAGCCAAATATTGAAAGCCTTGTAGGAAAACTTGCCCGTAGAATCACTTCGGTCGGTTAAAACAATACGGGGATTGTTGCGCGATTTGAGAATATCTCTTTTTGAGAGAAATATTACACGAGAACAAAGGTAATGAAAATACGAAATAGAGCAATAAAAGTCAGTCTAAAAATTGATCTCCATCGCAATTTTAGCTGAAAATGTTGTGCTGAAACGGGAAATTGTTGCGCAAAACAAGACTTTTCAAATGGAATTTACTGATAATAAAATCATTCTATTTCGCTATTTCTCTCAAAAAGAGATGTATCGGTTAACGGATGCCGAAACGAAACATACACGCTTCTTCCACAAGGAATAAACGAAGGAGACAAAGAACGGTTTTGTTCTGGGAGTGGTTCCGACAAGAGCACCGGGAAACCGTAAAGCGAGGTGTTTTTACCGGAGATGGAACTTGTTGAGTAACAATTTCATTCTCTCCGCAAGAGAAATATTAACCGGTGCAAAGATACTTAATTTATTGATAAAAACCGCATAGAACGGGGGTAATTTTCAGCAAGATAGTTCATTCGGGGCACTTTCGTTCAACGAAAGTTATGCGAATAGGCATCTATACATGACAGTCTCCCTTTGTTTATCAGGCTGTTAATATCAACATTAAGTATATCTATTTCTCTTGCGGAGAGAAGTATTGAAAGATGAGACCGAACACGGCATGGGAAAGTTTCCCATGTGTGATTACAGAAGCGTTTATGGTAAACATAAACAGATGTATTAATACGGGGGATTATTCCCCAACTTTTGGAACTACTACCCATAACTGCCTGATTTATAATTATATTTACAATCATGCAGGATTAGAAGAATTGCCTTGATTCAAAATATGGCTGATCCGGAGACCGAAAAACGGATATGCTGGTTCGTAATGCGCGACCTGAAACGAACCAATGCCAAGTTGCCCGCATACAAACTGCTGGAAGACGAACATTTCGAGGTGTTCACTCCCATGAAAGAGCGGTTGAGCATTCGTGGAGGCAAGCGGGTTCGGGAAAAGGTTCCCTTTATTCAGGATTTGCTTTTTGTCCATGATACAAAAGAGGCTATCGATCCGATTGTAAATAAGATTCCGACAATCCAGTACCGTTTCCAAAAAGGTGGCGGTTACGGAAAGCCGATGACCGTTCCGAATGAGGATATGGAGCGCTTCATACATGCCGTGAACGTGTCGGAAAATCCGAGATATTATCTTCCATGTGAATTACTCCCCGCCATGTGCGGCCGGAACATCTGTATTGTAGGCGGTCCTTTGGATGGTTATGAAGGGAAATTGCTGACCGTGCGCGGATCGAAAACGAAGCGTCTGTTAGTGGAATTACCTAACTTCTTTTCTGTCGGGGTGGAAGTCTGTCCGGAATATATCAAGCTGTTGTAAATAAAGCATATAAATATGTCTGATTCTATTTTGGATGACATATGGCATAAAGTTCAAGCGGTACGCATAAATCATAAACTGCCGGACAATCGACTGTTCTATTTGAGTAAGATATATCTATCGATCCATGAGCTGAATAGCTATACCCGTCAAGGCGATACTGCTGAGAAACACTTCGTGATATTGGGCCGTATCAATCGGTTGTTCGACGAATGCGCTTCCCGCTGTCGGGACTGTGACGATTCCGCCAGATTGGGATGTTTCGTTCCATTGCTTTATAGTCTGGCGGAGCCCTCTCTGGTACCGATAAAAAAAGAATCGGTGTATATCTGTAATATGTTTGCGGGCCATTTGGTCGATTTATGGATGGCAAGGGAATCCGTTTCATGGAAGGAGGATCTCGGGGCGATGTGGGCTGTAATCGAACTGACAAGCATGTTGGATAAACCGGAAAGGGAATGCGATCCGGCTTTCCAAAGATATTGGAATAAGCTTGTCGCATGGCGCGAATCCTTTTCGGAAGATTACGCATGGAAGTATATATCGGATATTGAAGCGCTCGGCCGTATCGAGATCATGAATCGCAATTCCGACATATTGCTCGACAAAACATTTGATGCTTACATCCCCCAAGCTTACCGGTATTACAAACGAAAAATGAGCAACGGGAATATACCGTTATCGGCATTGCCACTCCTGTTGGATTTGGAAAATAGAAGTGTCAGCCGACAGGAAATCGACATGGACATGATCCGTAGCGTACGGGAAACCTCCTTGAAAAATATGACGGACTGCGCTCCGAGGCAGAATGAATACTGGTTATTGTTATCCGTTTTGACGGAATGTATCTGCAAAGAACAACTCGACGCATATTACGACAGCTTCTTATAAAGTGAACTATGTATGAATTTCTGGATTGTAAATTGCCTCTTGGTGTTTCTGCTTTGTGTCTTCTGTGCGGGCATCGTCATTCCCCAGATTCTGCTGATCGCATTCCGCCGGAGACTCTTCGATGTTCCCGATGAGCGGAAGATTCATCAATGTAGCGTTCCCCGATTGGGAGGTATCGCATTCAAGCCGGTAGTGTTCTTTTCCTTTGCCCTGCTGCTGGGGACCAATATGTTACTGGGACATTCGGAAATGTTGACCGAGCTTGGTAACGACATACGGCCTTTGGTTTTCGCTTTCTGCTCCATCATGGTCCTGTATCTGGTCGGCATGGCCGATGACCTGATCGGCATCCGTTATCGCGCCAAGTTCGTTATCCAGATCCTATGCGGTGTGATGCTTATCGCCGGAGGTGTATATATCGACAACCTGTACGGTATCATGGGTATCCACGCTGTTCCATTATGGCTGGGGTATCCCCTGACCATTTTGATCGTAGTCTTCGTCATCAACGCCATCAACCTGATTGATGGTATCGACGGGCTAGCATCGGGGCTGTGCGGTATTGCCTGCCTGTTTTACGGGCTGACTTTTTTCTGGCTTCACCAATATATTTATGCCATGCTGGCGTTTGCCACATTGGGCGTGCTCGTACCGTTTTTCTATTACAATGTTTTCGGAAACGCTGAACATGGGCGGAAAATCTTCATGGGTGATACAGGTAGCCTGACCATCGGCATGATGCTCTGTTTTCTTGGTCTCAAGCTGACTATGTGCGGACCGAACGATAATACGGGAAACGTACATCCGATGGTGTTGGCCTTCTCGCCTCTGCTGGTTCCATGCTGCGACGTGGTACGGGTTTACCTGCATCGGGTACGTAACGGGAAGAACCCGTTCCTGCCCGACAAGAACCATATTCACCATAAATTACTTGCTATCGGAATGAAGCAGCGAGGTGCCATGATTACCATCATTTCCGTATCGACTGTATTCATACTGTTAAATATTCTTTTGTCCCTCGATCTCGATGTAAACTGGATTATATTGGGCGATATCCTGATATGGACTCTCGCTAACATCCGGCTGACGAAACATATCGGACAGCTTCAGTCGAAACAAGCAACCGACAAATAAAAATTCTTGAAATATGAAAATCAGATACACTTTATTCTTATTGACTGCGGCCTTTCTGTTAGGATCATGTGCTGCGCCGAGGGTCGCCTATTTCACGGACATGAAGCAAGGCACCGCAGAGCAGGTTTTGAATCCGCTGGAAATCCGAGTACGTCCCGAAGATAAAATCTCGATATTGGTCAACAGCAAAGATCCCTTGTTGATGGATCTTTTCAACCTTCCGATTATATCCCGTCAGATAGGTAGTTCATCGGGAACATCCAATAGCCAAGGGGTCTCGGGATATACCATAAACAGGGACGGGGATATCGATTTCCCCGTGCTTGGTAAAATCCATGTGGAAGGAATGACGAGGGAAGAGATTGCCGCGCATATCAAGGACAAGCTGATGACCCAGAATTTGGTCAAAGATCCGGTGGTGACGGTAGAGTTCATGAATTTAACCGTGTCCGTTCTGGGCGAGGTGGCTCATCCCGGACGTTTCAATATCGACAAGGACCGACTGACGCTTTTGGACGCGTTGAGCATGGCCGGAGACCTTACCGTTTACGGGAAACGGGAAAATGTGCTGGTTCAACGCGAGGAGAACGGGAAAAAGGTACTTTATAAAGTCAACCTGAACTCGGGTTATGACCTTTATGCCTCTCCCGTGTATTATTTACAGCAGAACGATATCGTTTATGTGGAACCCAACTCGATGAGAGCAAGACAGGCGACCGTAAACGGCAATAATGTCCGCTCGGCCTCTTTCTGGATGTCGCTGGCTTCGCTGCTGACCACCATTACCGTGTTGATCGTGAAATAACATAGAATCGGATATGATGACCATCAATCAAAAAAATACAAAACCGGGACAGCAGGATGATTTCCTACGGATACAGGACCTGTTTTACCTGTGTCTGGCCAGATGGAAATGGTTTGTCCTTTCGTTGGCCGTAACGCTCGGCATCGCTGTCTTTTATATTTTACGCACGCCACAGGTTTATACCCGTACGGCGTCGGTGTTGATCAAAGAGGATTCGAAAGGGAAATCCGTATCTTCGGAGATGGATGCGTTCTCTGACTTGGGGCTGTTCCAGTCCGGGACGAACGTCAACAACGAACTCATCGCCTTCCAGTCGCCGGCCTTGATGACCGAAGTGGTGAAACGGTTGCGTCTGGACATGAATTACTTCGTTCCGGAAAGATTCCACCGTCGGGTAGCTTACGGACTGACACTGCCTGTGAACGTGACGATGAGTGATTTACTTGAAAATGAATCGGCAAGCTTTACATTGGAAGTACAACCGGACAGCACATTATTCTTATCCGACTTTACACGGAACGGGACGGAGCTCGATGAAACGGGTATAACGGGGCATTTGCTCGATTCCATACCTACCCCGTTAGGCAGGATCATTGTCCACACGACACCCAATTACGTGAATGGCAAGGCATATACACTGTATGTGGACAAATCCAGCCTGTATAGTGCCGTCAATGCCTATTCCGCCAATCTGTCTGTGGCGCTGAACAACGAGAAGGCTTCGGTCATCGACCTGTCATTCAAGGATAACTCCACCCAACGGGCGGAAGATATGTTGAACATGCTGATCTCCGTCTATAACGAGAACTGGGTGAAGGACAAGAACCAGATCGCGGTCAGCACCTCGATGTTCATCAACGAGCGACTGGGCGTAATCGAACAGGAACTGGGTAACGTGGACGAGGACATTTCGTCCTACAAGTCCGAACATCTGCTGCCCGACGTGCAGGCGGCATCGAACATGTACATGGCGCAGAGCAGCCAGACGAACGCCCAGATTCTGGCCCTGAACAACCAGCTTTACATGACCCGCTACATTAGGAACTATTTAGCCAACGATGCCAACCGAACGCAACTGCTCCCGGCCAATTCCGGCATAGAGAGCGCCAATATAGAGTCGCAGATTACCGAATACAACAAACAACTGCTGCAGCGCAACAGCTTGGTTGCCAACAGCAGCACGGAGAATCCGCTGGTTGTGGATATGGATCAGGCTTTGGCATCCATGCGGGGTGCGATAATCAGGTCTATCGACAATCAGATCGTAACGCTGAATGCGCAGATAAAAAGTTTGCAACAGACGGAGCAACAGACGACATCGCGCATAGCAGCCAACCCCACGCAGGCCAAATACCTGCTGTCGGTGGAACGCCAGCAGAAAGTCAAGGAGGCTCTTTACCTGTTCCTGTTGCAGAAGCGCGAAGAGAACGAACTGTCGCAGGCGTTCACCGCCTACAACACCCGCATCGTCACCCCACCGCATGGCAGCATATTGCCGACATCACCGGTACGCAAGAACATTTTACTGGTCGCATTCGCTTTGGGGCTGCTCATTCCGGTAGTCATCATCTTCCTGCGCGAGAACATGAATACCCGCGTACGGGGAAGGAAAGACTTGGACGGTGTCACCGTACCGTTCATCGGTGAGATTCCGCTGTTTACGAAAAAAAAGAAAAGGATATTCGGGAAAAAAACGCAGGAGGTCAAGGCGGTGGTCGTCAAGGAAGGCAGCCGCGACATCATCAACGAGGCTTTCCGCGTGCTACGCACCAATCTGGAATTCATGACCGGCAAGGACAAGTCATCGAATGTCATCATCATAACCTCGTTCAATCCGGGCAGCGGCAAATCGTTCCTGACCATGAATATCGCCGTGAGCCTTGCCATCAAAGAGAAAAAGGTGCTGGTAATCGACGGTGACCTGCGCCACGGCTCCGCTTCGTCCTATATCGACTCTCCGGACAAGGGGTTGAGCGACTATCTGGGCGGCCGCATCGACTCGCTGGACGAAATCATCGTCCCCGACCCGAAACGGAAACATCTGGATATCCTACCCGTCGGAACGATTCCCCCCAACCCCACCGAACTGCTGTTCAACGAGCGGTTGAAGCTGGTGATCGATACCGTACGAGAGCAGTACGACTATGTACTGATCGACTGTCCGCCTATCGAAATAGTGGCAGACACGCAGATTATCGAGAAACTGGCCGACCGTACCATTTTCGTGGTTCGTGTAGGATTACTCGAACGGAGCATGCTCGCCGAGTTGGAAAAGATCTACGGAGAGAAGAAATATAAGAATATGTCCCTGATCCTGAACGGAACCGAGGGAAATGGCGGGCGCTACGGATACCGTTACGGTTATCACTACGGTTACGGTTCGGAATACCATTATGGCTCGGATAAAAAACGGGGGGGGTAAATGGTTGGTTATCAAATAATTAAAAATACCCTATACAAAAAACATGCATCGTCGTGTGGTGTTTTAGGAAACGTATCCCGCTGAAAGATAGCGGTATATTCGAGGGATTTACCGACTGGCATTCGCACATCCTGCCGGGTGTGGACGATGGGGTGCAGACGATGGACGAGGCGTTGGAAATCCTGCGCATGTATGAAGAGTTTGGCGTAAAATCTGTATGGCTCACGCCGCATATCATGGAGGATATCCCCAACACCACAGCACATTTAAGGGAACGTTTCGCAGAATTGCAGGCGGCCTACACGGGAAACGTGGAGTTGCATCTGGCGGCCGAAAACATGCTCGACAACCTTTTCGAGGAACGGTTGGAAAAGAACGACCTGCTGCCTTTGGGCGGGAACGGCGACCATCTGTTAGTGGAGACCTCTTATTTCAATCCCCCGATGGGATTGAACAATATCCTGCTCCGCATCAAGGCGAAAGGCTACCATCCCGTCCTCGCACACCCGGAACGGTATGTATATATGGGTGAGTCGGAGTATCGACAGCTAAAAGAAATGGGGGTGAAGTTCCAGCTCAATCTTCCGTCATTACTCGGCATATACGGGCGTATCCCAAAGACAAAAGCGGAATGGCTGATAAAAAACTGCATATATCATTTATTCGGAACCGACATCCATGGGGCATCGCAGTTTATGTCAATTGCAACGAGAAGAATATTAAATAATAAAATAATTAATCATATTAGATAAAAGACAAAATGAAAGGAATCGTTTTGGCCGGTGGCTCCGGTACCCGTCTTTACCCCATAACCAAGGGTGTCAGCAAACAGTTGTTGCCGATTTATGACAAACCGATGATTTACTATCCCATTTCCGTGCTGATGCTGGCCGGAATACGGGAGATATTGATTATTTCCACACCGTACGATTTGCCCAGTTTCAAACGCCTGCTGGGTGATGGCTCTGATTATGGAGTCCGTTTTGAATATGCAGAACAACCTTCGCCCGACGGCCTGGCGCAGGCGTTTCTTATAGGCGAACAGTTCATCGGCAACGACTCCGTGTGTCTCGTATTGGGAGACAATATTTTTCATGGAACAGGATTTTCCGAACTGCTTAAAGAAGCCGTAAGAAATGCAGAAGAGGCACAGCACGCGACGGTGTTCGGTTATTGGGTCGATGATCCGGAACGCTATGGAGTAGCGGAATTCGACGCGGATGGAAACTGTCTGTCGATTGAGGAAAAACCCGAGCATCCTAAATCGAACTATGCAGTCGTAGGGCTTTATTTTTATCCCAACAAAGTTGTCGATATCGCCAAGCGTATCAAACCGTCCGCGCGGGGCGAATTGGAAATCACGACTGTCAACCAAGAATTTCTGAAAGAAAGAAAATTGAAAGTGAAGACTTTGGGACGAGGCTTCGCATGGTTGGATACGGGGACGCACGACTCGTTGGCAGAGGCTTCGATTTTCGTGGAAGTTATCGAAAAACGCCAGGGGTTGAAAGTGGCCTGTCTGGAGGGCATTGCTTACCGCAAGGGTTGGATAGACAAGGCAACAATGGCAGAGTTGGCTCTACCGATGCAAAAGAACCAATATGGGCGGTATTTACTGAAAGTTATCGATGAAGTGGAGCACACCGGCAAGGAAAATTTAGACTGACCTATGAATGTTATAAAGACCGATATAGAAGGCGTGGTAATTATAGAACCGCGCCTTTTCAAAGACGATAGAGGTTATTTCTTCGAATCATTCTCGCAACGGGAATTCGAAGAAAAAGTACGCAAAATCAATTTCGTGCAGGATAATGAAAGCATGTCCTCCTACGGCGTGATGCGTGGATTACACTTCCAACGCCCTCCCTTTACGCAAAGTAAATTGGTACGTTGCGTGAAAGGACGTGTATTGGATGTGGCAGTGGATATTCGTAAAGGCAGTCCTACCTATGGACAACATGTAGCTGTGGAACTGACCGAAGATAATCACCGTCAATTTTTCGTGCCAAGAGGCTTTGCGCATGGTTTTGCCGTATTGAGCGAAACAGCTGTATTCCAATACAAGTGCGATAATTTTTATGCACCTGAAGCTGACGGGGGGATCAGTATCAAGGATGAAAGTTTGGGTATTGATTGGCAAATTCCGATGGAGAATGCCATTCTGTCTGAAAAAGATATCAAGCATATATGCCTGGAAGATTTTGATTCTCCTTTCGATTACAACGTCAATCTTTATCCTGAATTTGAACGATGAATATACTTGTAACAGGGGCCAACGGACAACTCGGTAATGAAATGCGATTGGTGGCCCAAAGCAGTAACGACCGGTATTTCTTTACCGATGTTAATCAGGCAGAAGGCGTAGAAACCCTCTATTTGGATATAACGGATCGGGAAGCCATTGGGAAGATGGTGACAGACTACCGGATAGATGCCATTGTGAACTGTGCCGCTTATACCAATGTGGATGCCGCCGAAAGTAATGAGGCATTAGCTGAAAAGCTTAACGCTGAGGCTCCGGAGAACCTTGCCGGAGCAATGAAAAAGGTTAACGGACTGCTGATCCAGATTTCCACCGACTATGTATTCGGCAAGGAACCTTATAATGTTCCCTGCAAGGAGGAGCAACAAGGCACACCGACAGGAGTGTATGGTCTGACAAAACTGCACGGCGAACAGAAAATAATAGCTGTTGGTTGCAAGCACGTCATTATCCGTACGGCATGGCTATACAGCGAGTTCGGCAAGAACTTCTGTAAGACGATGATGAACTTGACGGCGACTAAACCGCAATTGGAGGTTGTGTTCGACCAGACCGGCACACCGACCTATGCACTCGATTTAGCGAAAGCTATTGAGTGCATATTGGCCGATTACGGTAAGGAAAGAAGTGCCGAAAGCTATAGTAAAACAGGCATTTACCATTATTCCAACGAAGGAGTTTGCTCGTGGTACGATTTCACCAAAATGATTGCCGAATATAACGGCACAACGGCTTGCGATATACGCCCCTGTCACAGCAGCGAATTTCCCAGCCCTGTTACACGGCCCTCTTATTCGGTTTTAGACAAGACGAAAATCAAAAATATTTTCGGTATTCGGATTCCTTATTGGAAGGAATCACTGAAGCGGTGTATTAACAATCTGAAAAACAACAAATAATATGACCAAAAGAAATATCGTCATCACCGGAGGTGCAGGGTTTATTGGCAGTCACGTAGTGCGTCTGTTCGTTAATAAATATCCGGAGTATAAAATCATTAACCTGGATAAGCTGACATACGCCGGGAATTTGGCTAATCTGAAGGACATCGAGGACAAGCCCAACTACAAGTTCGTGAAGATGGACATTTGCGACTTCGACGCCTTTTACAAACTGATGCAGGAGGAACACATAGACGGCATTATCCATCTTGCAGCCGAAAGCCACGTAGACCGTAGCATTAAAGACCCGTTTACATTTGCCCGAACCAATGTAATGGGAACCCTCTCTTTGTTGCAGGCTGCCAAATTATACTGGGAGTCCTTACCGGAAAAGTATGAGGGCAAACGGTTCTACCACATCTCAACCGACGAAGTCTACGGCGCACTGGAAATGACAAATCCGGAAGGCATCAAGCCACCGTTCACCACTACCGCCTCCTCATCGGAACACCACCTCGCCTACGGCAAGGATTTCTTTTACGAAGACACGAAATACAACCCACATAGCCCGTATTCAGCTTCAAAGGCATCAAGCGACCACTTTGTGCGTGCCTTTCACGACACTTACGGAATGCCGACCATCGTGACCAACTGTTCGAACAACTACGGACCTTATCAGTTTCCGGAAAAGCTGATACCGCTTTTCATCAACAATATCCGTCATCATAAGCCTCTGCCAGTGTATGGCAAGGGCGAAAACGTACGCGACTGGCTTTACGTCGAAGATCATGCTCGTGCCATCGACATAATCTTCCATAAAGGAAAGATTGCTGAAACATACAATATCGGCGGCTTCAACGAGTGGAAGAACATCGACATCATCAAGGTTCTGATACGAACTGTCGATCGTCTTTTAGGGCGTAAGGAAGGTGAAGATATGGATTTGATAACCTACGTCACCGACCGTTTGGGGCACGATGCCCGCTACGCTATTGATTCCACAAAACTACAAAAGGAATTGGGTTGGGAGCCGAGCCTACAATTTGAAGAAGGCATCGAGAAGACCATTCGCTGGTATCTCGACAATCAGGAGTGGATAGATAACATCGCTTCCGGTGAATATGAAAAATACTACGAGGAGATGTATAAAAGAAGATAAAGATATACTAAGTTAACAAATTCTTACCAACTCAACATATCACAATCAGATATTCAATAATAAAAATACAATGGATGATGACAAATACCTCAAAATAGCCGTAGCCGGGACAGGCTATGTTGGGATGAGCATTGCTACGCTGCTGGCTCAGCACCATCAAGTGATGGCCGTAGATATTGTTCCCGAAAAAGTAGAGAAAATAAATAGGCGGGTATCGCCTATACAAGATGAATATATCGAGAAATATCTGGCGGAAAAAACATTGAACCTAACGGCTACCCTTGACGGCAAGGCTGCTTATCGGGAGGCAGACTTTGTGGTGATTGCCGCACCTACCAACTACGATCCAGTAAAGAACTATTTCGACACCTCTCATGTGGAAGAGGTCATCGAGTTGGTAAAGAGTGTCAATCCCAATGCTATCATGGTCATCAAAAGCACCATTCCGGTTGGTTATACCGAAAGTGTACGAAAGAAATTTGATACTGAAAACGTCATCTTCTCGCCAGAGTTCCTGCGTGAGAGCAAGGCCTTGTATGACAATCTCTATCCCAGCCGCATCATTGTGGGCAGACCGGAGGGGGATGCCCGTCTGGACGAAGCTGCGCATACTTTCGCCGCCCTATTGCAGGAAGGGGCTATTAAGGAAAATATTGATACCCTTTTCATGGGGCTGACCGAGGCTGAGGCCGTGAAATTGTTCGCCAACACCTACTTGGCTCTGCGGGTGAGCTACTTCAATGAACTGGACACTTACGCTGAAATGAAAGGACTCGACACGCAGGCCATCATCAATGGTGTGAGTCTTGACCCCCGTATCGGCACACACTATAATAATCCCTCATTCGGTTATGGAGGTTACTGCCTTCCCAAAGACACGAAACAACTGCTTGCCAACTATGCGGATGTCCCGGAAAATCTGATACAGGCTATTGTAGAGAGCAACCGTACCCGCAAGGATTTCATTGCCGACCGTGTGCTGAACAAGGCCGGCTACTACGACTATTATAATCGAGGCGATTTCAATCCCAATGAGGAACGGAAATGCGTTGTCGGAGTCTATCGCCTGACCATGAAGTCAAACAGCGACAACTTCCGACAGTCATCCATACAAGGGGTGATGAAACGTATCAAGGCAAAAGGGGCTGAAATAATCATTTATGAACCGACATTGGAGGATGACAGTACCTTCTTCGGTAGCCGTGTGATAAATGACCTGCAGGCATTCAAGGTCCAAAGCCAAGCCATCATCGCCAACCGCTATGATACCTGTCTGGACGATGTGTGGGAAAAGGTATATACCCGTGACATATTCGGAAGGGATTGAAATCACCCTGAACACGGGAACAGACAAAAAAGACAAGAACATGCTCACAAAAAACATAACACTGGAAGGCAGGACCGTACTGATTACGGGCGTGGCCGGCTTTATCGGCGCGAATCTCGCCGGACGGTTGCTGCACGATGTCGCAGGTATCAGGGTGACAGGCATCGACAATATGAACGACTACTACGACATCCGCCTGAAAGAGGAACGTTTGGAAGGGCTATTGTCCCATCCATCGTTTTCATTTGTAAAAGGCGATATAGCGGATAAATCCACAATAGACAGGCTTTTCACAGAGTGCCGTCCGTCTGTGGTAGTCAATCTCGCTGCACAAGCAGGAGTGCGCTACAGCATCATTAATCCAGATGCTTACGTCGCGTCGAATCTAATAGGCTTCTACAATATTCTGGAGGCTTGCCGTCATTCTTACGACAATGGTCGAACGGGAGTGGAACATTTGGTGTATGCCAGTTCCAGCAGCGTATATGGCAGTAACAGGAAAGTGCCTTACTCCACCGACGACAAAGTGGACAACCCCGTAAGCCTTTATGCCGCTACCAAGAAGAGCAACGAACTGATGGCACATGCCTACGGAAAACTCTATAACATCCGTTCTACGGGTTTGCGCTTCTTTACCGTCTATGGTCCGGCAGGGAGACCGGATATGGCCTATTTCGGCTTCACGGACAAATTAGTGAAAGGAGAAGCCATCAAAATATTCAATTACGGCAACTGTCGGCGTGATTTCACCTATATTGACGATATTGTGGAAGGGATTGTGCGTGTGATGCAGCACGCACCCGAACGGAGCAACGGCGAAGATGGTTTGCCTGTCCCGCCTTACAAGGTCTATAATATAGGCAACAATAATCCTGAAAATCTTACAGATTTTGTTGCCATCTTGCAAGAGGAACTAGTACGCGCCGGAGTACTGCCCTCTGATTATGACTTTGAAGCGCACAAAGAGCTTGTGCCTATGCAGCCCGGAGACGTTCCGGTGACATACGCCGATACAACCCCTTTGGAAGAAGATTTCGGCTTCAAGCCTGCAACACCTCTAAGAGCCGGCTTGAAGAAGTTTGCGGAATGGTATGCGGGATTCTATAAAATAGATTGTGAAAATGACGAGAGAGCGGATTATTAAATCGTTATGAATCAATAATACTATTAAGTATATTAAAGGTTAAAGCAATTGGGAAGTAGTCAGAGAATAGTTAAAGGAGTAATTTGGACAACTATTCTAAATATAGTCAATGCAATTTATGGTTTCATATCCATTCCGATATTAATTAATCACTTTGGCAAAGCGGAATATGGTCTCATAGGTTTAGCTATGTCCATTAATATATATCTTCAATTGATGGATATGGGGTTCAATTCCACAAATATCCGATTCTTTTCAACATGGTTGGCTGAGGGCAAATGCGAAAAAGTGCAGAAAGCATTCCAAACAAATATGTCATTTTATAGTATAATAGGTTTGGTAAATGCAATTATACTGATAGTCATATCTCTTTTTGCACAAGATATCTTTAATGTAACGACAGAGCAGAATATAATATTAAAACATCTATTATACATATTGTCTGTTTCTGCTTTTTGCAGTTGGATTTCAGGATGTTTTGACCAAATTATCAGAGCTACAGAAAATGTCGCATGGATTCAAATCAGGACACTCATCACCAAAATGCTAATGATAGTTGTACTCATTGCAACTATAAAACTTCACCTCTCAATAGAATTATACTATGCTTTGACATGTCTTTCAACATTGTCCATTATACCAATGTCAATCAACAAAATACGAAAAGATATATCTTGTATCAATTTCTTGCCCAAAATAGACAAAACAGTATTAAAAGAAATTTTGCCATATAGCTTGAATATTTTTTCATTTAGTTTTTTCCAATTTTCCTTTCACAACCTAAGAACAGTTTTTCTTGGTATAAAGGGAACAATGGAATCAATAACTGATTATCGTATTTTGAACAGCATCATAGGGATAGTGGTTATGCTCGGAGGAGCGTTTATAAGTATATTACTACCATCTACTGCAAAAATCGTTGCACAAAGTAACAGAAATGCCTTTTATCGGGTTGCCTACTCTGGGACCAAATACATATCTATTCTTATCTCGTTTTGTTGTTTTGGTATGATGAGTATAGGTCGAGAGGTCTTGATATTATATGTGGGTGACACTTATTTGTACTTGACAGTGTGGTTCAATATTTGGCTATTGTGTACATTAGGAACTCATAACCAAGCTATATCAAGTCTTATTCTGTCGGGAAAAGATATCCGAGCAATTAGTTATAATTCCATTTTTTCTTCTATTATTGGTCTTTTGATATGTTGGATTCTAATTCCATATTATCAAATTGGAGGGACTGTAATCGCATACATTGTATATACACTATCGCAACTCCTTTTTTTCTATTTATATTATTGGCCTAAAAAGATGAAAATAAATTCATGGAAGGTATTTACAGAAGATTTCATACCATATGTCATATTAGGAACTACAATATATTTATGTTTACAATTTTTACCAAATAGCAGCAAGACAATAGTAACACTACTTGTCAAAGGTGGGCTTTTTTCTATATGTTATCTACTCGGATTGCTTCTATTAACAAATAAAGAGGACAAAACCTTTTTTGTTAGTATTATACATCGTTCAAATAAATCACAGCAATGAGAAACATAAGAATCGGTATTTTTTTCGGAACCATATTGCACCAGAATATGGGCTGTAATGCACTCAACTATAGTTTTATTCAACTTTGCGAAGAGATAGGTAAACAAAAAGATTGGCATTTTCAATACATATTGTATTGGGACATACCTGCGTCTTTCAACAAAAACAATCTGCCTAAAGAATTGAATGGGTATGATATATCTTTCATCAAAGTTCCGGAATCATATCTCAGGCTTTGGCTCAAAGGGATATTGAAGGATAAGATGCATGATTACAATCAGTTTTATCAGTCAGTAAAGAGTTGTGATTTTTTTGTTGATACATGCGGAGGGGACAGCTTTAGCGATATATATGGTTCATATACTTTAAAATATATTGGCAAGAACCATGCTTTGGCAAATAAATTCAAGAAACCCATAATCCTGCTTCCACAGACGATAGGACCGTTCAACACCGCTAAAGGTGAAAAGAAAGCCCAAAGGATGATGGCTCAGGCCGCTATGTGCTATGTCCGCGATGACATCAGTGAAAAGGTCGCCGCTAAATACACACCTATTAATAAGATATTCAAAACCATAGATATGGCTTTCCATATGTCATATCCGACATGCGGTTCTCAAATATCTTCAGATAAAAAAAGAATAGGAATCAGTCCTTCCGCCCTATTATGGAATGGGGGGTATACAGGAACGAATCAGTTTGGATTAAAATCTGATTACAAATCAGTCATTCGAAAAATCATAGAATGTCTTCGGCAAGAAAACTATCAGGTGGTTCTTCTTGCACATGTTCTCTACGGAACCGCATCCCAGCCTCGGGAAGATGATTATTGGTTATGTAAACAACTCCAATATGAATATCCTGAAACAGAACTGGCACCGTTCTTTTATACGCCAATAGAAGCAAAAAGTTTCATATCTTCTCTTGACGGTCTCATGAGTAGCCGTATGCATTGTTGTATAGGAGCTTATTCTTCTGGTGTTCCTGTGTTTACTCTTGGGTATAGTCGTAAGTTCAACGGACTTTTTATTGATACTTTGAAATATCCATATGGTTCGGATTTGAGGGGTGACGAACTAAAAACAGTTATTCAAAAGTTATATGATTTTTTGTCTAATTTATCTGAAATTAAGGAAGAAATGCCTCTAAGATTAAAAAGAATAAAGGATGAACGCGAAAGATTCGTTCAGTCATTAACTCAAACTTTCAGCAGATGCATCATCAAGTAGAAAAGATATGCAGATATAAAGCTTGTTTAGGGTGTGGTCTATGCGTTGATGAAAAGTCAAAGCAAAAAATGGAGCTTTATACAGACGGGTATTATCATCCTTCCGATAAAGCTTTGATTGATCCTGATTTCAAGAAATTTTGTCCAGGGTTTGGTATATACCAAAAACATAAGAAAAAAACGGAACAGGAAATATTATACGGTCCAATTGTTTCACCAGTGGTTTGTGGTCATGCCACCAATAAGACGATAAACTATCAAGCTTCTTCGGGAGGTATCATAACTGCGCTGTGTATTCATTTGCTAAAAAATGGCCTTGTAGATGGCATTTTACAAGTCCGTCAGTCACACAAAGATCCAACACGGACAGAACCCCATCTGTCTTCGACTATAGAAGATGTATTGGAATGTATGGGATCACGTTATGCTCCCTGCAGTCTTTTTGAACATTTGCGTGAATATCTTTCAACAGGAAAGAGGCTGGCCGTAGTTGGGAAACCTTGCGATATTGCCGCCTTAAAACAATACATGGCTGTTTATCCTGAGAAGACATGCAACATCCTATATACATTTTCAATGATGTGCATGGGGCTACCATCGCATAAGGCAACATTGGAAATGACAGAATATCTCGGTGTAGATCCTCAAACCATAAGAAATATACGATACCGAGGATTTGGCTGGCCCGGCAAAGCCGTTGTTGAAAGTCAAGACGGAACAAAAAAGGAATGTACATACATTCAATCATGGGGAGCAATTTTAGGTAGAGATACATTGTTCAGATGTAAATTATGCCCAAATGGTTTCGGGGAATTTGCCGATATTTCCTGTGGAGATGCGTGGTACTGCAAAAATGGCAATCCATCATTCAATAACGATGAAGCCGGACGCAGCTTTATCTTTATAAGGTCTGACAAAGGTAAGGAGCTGGTGGAACAAGCGATAGCAGACGGTGCAATTGTTGTAGAACCGTATGACATGAAAGAGATGCCTTTCATCCAAAAGTCGCAGTATCAACGTAAGGTCAATATTCCTATCAGATATGTTTTATACAAGATTTTAGTTAATCCGCAATTTCGTCTAAAAGGCTTTAGGCTTATCCACCTTTGCAAAATTGCAGGGGTAAGGTCATTAATTAAGGATGGAAGAGGCTTCATTGGACGATGGTGGCGCGGTTATAAGGGACATAAAAAATGTTGAATGCCATTATTTAGAGAATTATTGTTCTAATACCATATAAGGAATTCAAATGTGGAGTGTGTCTGTTTTCTGTCCATGACAATGATTATCAGTATATAAATAATGGTTGTGTGTTTTCATGGTTATTAGCTTTATTCTGGCAGTTGGTATAAGTCTTTCGTAGTTCGTCGCATCTATTGTAAACTTAAATTTTATAATCTGTGAATCCTTTATTTTCAATTCTTCTTATTACATACAACCAGGAAAAGTATGTAAAAGAGGCTTTTGATGCCTGTATAAAACAAACATACAAAAATTACGAAATTGTTATCTGTGATGATAATTCGACTGACAATACATTCTCGGTTCTAAGTATTCTTGTGAAAAACTACAAGGATACAGGAGGAGAGATTCCGATAATACTCCATAAGAGCAAGCAGAATAAAGGTATCGGTGGCAACTTTCAGCAGGCAGCACAACTAAGTCATGGCGACTGGCTTGTCATGGCAGCAGGTGACGATGTTTCGCTTCCTCAACGGTTGGAGACATTACATCAAGTTATTCAGAATAATCCGGATGCTTATGGTATCAATACAGCCAGATATTTTGTAGATGAACATTTGGAAAATCCCAAATATATCTTTCAGCGGGACTATCTTTTAGGGGCAGACTCAGCTTGGCATCGCAGCTTGTTCTCGGACTTTATCCCACTCGATCAAAGGGTGATGAGTGAAGACCATATTCTTAATCTTCGTGCAATGTTGAAGGGTAAGATGATCCAAGTCAATACTCCCACTATCCTGTATCGTATTTCTTCACACAACTATAGTATGCCAAAATCATCAAACATACTTGAAGCAAAGAAAGCCGAATTGAAAAAAATGTCATATCATAGGAATTTGTTATTGTTCCGTTTAGCGGATTTGGAATCTTGGACGATTTCCCATAAAGAACCTTTGATGCCACAGATTAAGCAGAAAACTGTTGCCGAACTGGAGGATATAGACAACAGGATACAATCGTATTCATTGTATATAAAAACTATACAATCAACAATTTTCAACAAGATAAAATACCTGTTTACGCCAACAACAGTCTGGCTACATAACTCATTTATATACCGTTTCTATAATCTTATAAAAATGTTAGGATTGCTCAATGAGAAGTCAAAAAGGCAAGTAAAGCCACAAGAAATAGAAACAAAACAAGACGACAGGATTGAGGTTATCACATTATCGGACTTCATAGACGAAAGGCGAAATTTATTTTAGCAGATTAAAAAGAAGAACATAAATATTGTCAACAAGATATATGATGTATAATTCGGCCTTTTCAACTGTCGCCGTGCTCTTTTTGGGCTGTATGGCTGCAGCCGTCTGGGGTTGAAATTTACTATAAAACATATTTTGAAAACAGTAGGTGTGATGAAATGACAGCACAAAAGCGTGACAATGTTTTCAATATTATGAAAGGCTTGGCCATCATCTCGGTGGTAGCAGGCCATTGCGGTGTGTCTGTTGTAGAGGGGTTTGTCAACCAATACCACCTTGCGACATTCTATTTCGTGGCGGGTTATTTTTTCAGTCCCCGCTACGTTGATGACACGAAATCTTTTGTAGTGAAACGAATAAAACGGCTCTACCTCCCTTTTGTGTATTACGGACTGGCGTTTTTGCTGCTCCACAACGTGTTCTGCTCGCTGGGGCTTTATCGCGCCGATGCTGTCTATTCTGCAGGGGATTTCTTCCGCAACGGGTTGCGTCTGCTTTTTCAACTGGCATCGTTCGAGCCGTTTATGGGTGCCTTGTGGTTTGCGCCCTCGCTGCTGATGGTGTCCGTCATCTACGTTGTGGTGCGGAAAATCTGCGGGCAGCATTGCATAAAAACTGCATGGGGGGGGGTAATTTTATGCACCCTTATAGGTTTTCTATGCATAGAACTGCATGTCAAGAATCCTCTTTGCATATGGAATGCAATGATCGTTGTGATGATCTACCATTTAGGCGCAGTTTTTAAGAAACACGAACTTCTGCAACGCTACGTTAACTCGGGTGTAACGCTCATTTGCGTAGTGCTCACTATTGGCTTCTATATGTTGGGTGGTATTGTGCGCCTACAGCCGTCGGAGATGATTTCGAACAACCCTCTGCTCTTTTTTGTCGTCCCTATTGTAGGGGTCGCTATGGTATACGGCGTGTCGAAGTGGATTAGCCGGATGCGGATTGCCGATACCATCGCCCTGTGCGGCAATTGCTCGTTCGAGATAATGGCACTCCACTTTATCTGTTTCAAGCTCGTGGCCGTAGCCCACGTCTTCATTGAAGGAGGCGGATTTGCCCATCTTTCCGATTTTCCTGTCTATGGTGAGAATCTGGCGTGGTGGACACCGCTGTATGTGCTTGTGGGATGCGCCGTACCGATAGCGGCAAGCCGCCTCATAAAGAACGTAAAATCATCATTTCACTGGACATGATAGGTATCGTAATCGTATCGTATAAGAATCAGGAGAGCACTATCGCGTTTATCAACGAGCAGTTGCCGAAGATTGGCGTTCCGTGGAAAGCCATCGTTGTCGACAACGGCCCGGACGAAAGTGTGGGGAAAGCGATAGCGGAAAGGTGCGGCGGAGTCCTGCTCCGGCATCCCGATGAGGCGATTGAGGAGCAGAGCCGGGTATATGTCGTTTCGCCCCTGGAGAATCTCGGTTTTGCACGTGGCAACAATTTTGGAGCAGATATACTCGCCCGTAATTTTGTCATAGACTACTTTCTGTTCAGCAACGACGACATCATCATTAGCGATGTCCGGGTAATGGAAAAAATGCTCCTGCAGTTTGACAAGCGGCAGGATGTGGCGATTGTGGGGCCTCGCATTATTGGCAAGGACAACCGCGACCAATCGCCGCACTACCGTATTATTACCCCATTACGACAGATTGGCTGGAAATTGTTCCGTCGGTTTCGGCGGAACAGGGCAGCAGCACGCCCGGCAATTGAGCCGCCGCAGTCAAGCTATTGCTATTGGGTGTCCGGCTGCTTCTTTCTGGTCAGGCAGTCTGATTTCAGTGCTGTCGGCGGCTTCGACCCGCGGACATTCCTGTATTCCGAAGAGGTGATATTGTCGGAGCGCATGAAACGCATCGGCAAACGCTCATATTTCATGGCCGACACAAGTGTCGTGCATTTGGGAGGTTGCTCCACCCAACAAGTGAACAACCGGACGCTCCATCGCTATCTGAAACAGAGCAACTGCATCTACTACCGCAATTACCTGCGCAGCAATCCAGTCTTGGTGTGGCTTTACAAAGTGATTTGTTAATGGAATTTCAACACATAAACATAAATTATGGAACTGAAAAATGTGGTGGTAAGGGGTGTTTTCGCAAAAATAATCAAGCATATCAAAGCATGAAAGATTTGACAGTCATTATACCGGTCTACAACGCTGCATTGCTGATTGACCGATGTCTGGATTCCATCTTCTCGCAACGGGGGGAGTATCAGATTGAGGTGATTTGCGTGGACGACGGCAGTACAGACGATTCCGTTGAGCGGATACGGCGTCGTCAGGAGACATCCATCCGTTTGATAACCCAGCAGAACAGCGGCCCGGCCAGCGCCCGCAATAAAGGTATTTTGGCCGCCGAAGGGCGCTGCATCGCGTTTCTTGACGCCGACGACTATTGGATGCCGGATTTTGTGGAACAGACGTTGGGATTCCTCCACGCCCATCGGGAATGCATTGCAGTGAGCGTAGGCCAGCGGCACATTACCATGAGCGGGGAATCTGTCAAGCCCGACGGAATCGAGAACTTTGACGGATCGATGGTGCTCAGCAACTTTTTTGAGTTTTGGGCGAAGTACAACCACATCTGCACGGGTAGCATCGTTATCCGCACGGAAGTGGCCCGCAGGGCGGGTGGACAGCGTGAAGACCTGCGAATATGCGAAGATTTGGAGTATTGGGCACTGCTCGCCACATACGGCACAATGGGGTTTATCCCGGAGGTGTTGTTTGTAAGTGACGGGCTGAAAGTGACCCAAAAAATAGGTTGGGTGGAGAAGAACAAAAAAAGATGGGCATCGGCGCCTACAGTAGAGAGCTGGGAAAAAAGGATAGCGGTCCGAGGTGCTGCTTTGTCGCCTCATTATGTCAAGGCACGCGGGAAAATAGCTCGAAACCTGTGCTATTCTATGATGCTGTCAAAACGCACGGATTTGGCATTCAATCAGATCAGAAAGTATCAGAATGATTTTCCCAAGGGCTTAATGACAACGATTCTCAAAATGGGCACCACCAACCGGATTATGTGGAAGATAGTGTCGGGATGGCTCATATACCGCGAATATCACAGATAAAGATAACGCAATGCTATTCAACAGTTTTGATTTCGTATTTTCCTTTCTCGTAGTAGGAGGTGTACCTGCGACCGACTACTGGCTTCATAAACTGCTCAGGGTGTCGCGATACAATGATGACGGTATAAAAGGTGCGGCGATCAGAGGATGGAGAAAAGACTGGAGCAATCGCAAAAATGGAGTCATTGATATTCCTACCTACAAGAAAAAGCTGCTTAACGGCGATGAACGCCATATAGAAATGGAGCAGAAGCTGATAGACGAGTTTACGGAAACCATCAAAATGCTGACATGCCGGGGAGTCAAGGTAGTTCTCGTAAACACGCCGACCCTGGATCTGCTCAACGAATATGAGCCAGAGAAATACGAGATGGTGATAGACTGGTTCACACGGTTCGCTTCCGACCATGAGAACGTGGAATACTGGGATTTTAACCCGGAGTACTCCTCTCGACATGAGCTGTTTCACGACCGTCTGCACTTGAACGCCATAGGACAGCAGGTGATAACGACGGAAATAATCGACAAATTACAGAGCAAACTTTAAATATGATCAGTCGGGAAAAGATACAGTCCTTATATAAGTTGGCCGCAATGGGCGGAGGCTGCGGACTCCTGTTGCTTGTCAGGCCGTTAATATATACGATTATTGCACGACGCCGTGATCCGAGTGCTTATGCGTCTGTCGATGCGTCGGCCGTCGTATTCATCCTCTATGCCGCTATTTGCTTTTTCTTTGCCGCAAAGGAATTGAACCATAAAGAAAAAACATTTGGACGCGACCTGTTCATTCATACGCCCCTCTTGTGGATCTCATTGTATACTGCACTGGGCGTGGTGAGCATGGTTTGGAGCGTCAACCTGCAATTGACGGGTTTCCGTGCATTTGAATGTATGAGCATGACGATGCTTATGGCGGCTGTTGTCCAGAATCTTTTTTATCATGGCGGCTGTAAGACGGTCCTCCGGTGGACAATGCTGTATGTCACTGTCGACATAATATTCTCAATGGTACGCGCCTTGTCGTATACAACGAATGTTATGACGCTGCTGCAGACCTCGCAGATGATGGCCACTACTTTCTTTTATATGGCGTTGTTTCAAAGTCCGAAGAGATGGTGGAACTATCTTATTATGATTATGTCCATCTTTTCCATGTCAACAGTAGCCTATATCGGTATGGCTTTGGGGAGCGTCAGCACATTTTTTGGACAGAAGAGATACAGGACGGCGGTGATTCTGGCTTTCATGATATTGGGAACAGTCATTGCGGTGATAGGCCCCTACAAATTTATCAAAGATACCGTGTTTTTTGATAAGCAGTCTATCTCCATTCATGAAACCACAGGACGAGACAAAATTATGGAAGTGGCATTGGAAGCATTGAAGGAGAGGCCGGGGGGCGGATATGGATTCTTTTCTGGTGAACCATATCTGCTTTACAGCAAGCATCTTGCAGCTATTAATGGGCATAACTCCCTGTTTAGTGCAGCCATCGGCCTTGGCGTGCCGGGCATCGTACTGATGGTCTTGTTCTTTTTGACAATGATGAAAACCGTGTTCAGCCGATATATCCCGCCGGAGTATCGCGCATCTCTCATCGGGTGTTTCTGCGTGTCGTTTCTCCAGAGTATGGGAAATCCCGGTATCGGGTCGCGCGTGTTCGGAGGGTGGATGCCGACCATGTTCGCAACGGTCCTGATATGCGGCTTCTATGTCTATGGAAAGTATTATGATGAAATAAACGAGACCAATGATGAAGAATAAAAAAGTTTTATGGGTTAATCCGTCTTTTCTTGATTATAGAATACCGCTATACAAGGAACTTAATTCGATTTGCAACGGACGTTTTTACTTGATCTATAGTAGACAGCGGATACCCGCACGCTGTGATGAGGCCATCAAAAAAACGTTGGGCGACAACGTAGTAAGCGTTACCGAGAACAGGCTGTTTCTAAAAAGAAGAACGGACTTTGCAAACTCCGGCATTTCGCTGACCCGGCCCCACGGCCTGTACCGGGCGATAAAAGAGGTGAATCCCGACATCATTATTACGGAAGGTTATTTTCAGTTCTCACCTTGGTCAATACTCTATGCGACAATCCACAGGATTCCTGTTATCATAGCTTATGAGCGTACAAAGCACACGGAACGGAACTGTCCGCTCTGGAGACGGCTATACCGCCGGTTCATAAATATATTCACCAATGGTTACATTGCAAATGGTCAGCTAACGAAAGAGTATCTGATATCGCAAGGAGTGAAGGAGAAGAACATCTTTACCGGTGGAATGTGCGCCGATAGCGAAGGTCTTGCCCGGCAGGTCGCGAGCCTTTCCGAAGATGATCTTTTGGCGTTCCGTAAGCAAATCCTCGGCGTGAATCCCAACGGGGTATCATACGTCCTTGTAGGCCGTATGATACCTCTCAAAGGAGTGTTTCACCTTCTTGGAGGTTTTTTAGAGCACTTGAAAACACACTCCGACGACCGTATCGTACTAGTGGGTGATGGTCCGGAACTGCCAGATTTAAAAGAGAAATATGGCAATAATCCGGCAGTTGTATTTGTGGGAGGTATTGACTATTCTCAAATATACAAGTATTATGCAGCATGCGATGTCTTTGTAATCGCCACACTTGAAGACAACTGGAGCTTGGTAGTTCCCGAAGCGATGGCATGTGGTCTCCCTGTTGCCTGTTCTATTTATAACGGGTGTCATCCCGAGCTTGTGCACAAAGACGAAAACGGTATTACATTCGATCCGCTCGACCAGAAGAGCATTGTGGAAGCCCTTGATTATTTCCATCATGTCGACTTAAAGCGTTTCGGGCAGCGCTCACGGGAAATAGAGCATGATTTCAATCCCGAGAACACCGCCAAAAATGTGATGAAGGCAGTAGACTATTATTTAAGGCAAGACGCAAAAACGACAGACAATGCAGACAGACAGTAAACTGAAAGTACTATTCTACAAGCTGATGCTCCTCTTGCCGGACAAGTGGTACATCATGCTGAAATTCTACAAGAATTTCAGCCGTTTCCCGAATCTCAAGTATCCCGTCACATTCAGTGAAAAAATACAGTGGCTGAAACTTCACGACCGCAATCCGCTATATACGACCATGGTGGACAAGTATGAAGCAAAGAAATATGTGGCCGGCATCATCGGGGAGGAATACATTATTCCCACTCTCGGAGTATGGGACAAGGCGGAGGAGATCGACTTCGATGCTTTGCCCGACCAATTTGTGCTGAAAGCTACCCATGACAGTGGCCGCGTCATCATTTGCAGGGACAAGTCGGCACTGGACCGCAACCGTGCCGTCGAGGAGATGCGTCAATCGCTGAAACGTGACTTCTACTCCGTGACGCGTGAATGGCCTTACAAGAACGTTCCTCGACGGATCATTGCAGAGCAGCTCTTGGTCGATGAAACCGGGACAGAGGACATAAAGGATTACAAGCTGTTTTGCTTTGATGGAAATGTCAAGTTCCTCAAAGTCGATTTCAACAGATTCGTACAGCATCGGGCCAACTATTTCGATAGAGACTGGAACTTGTTGGGTTTTGGAGAAAAGGCTTGTCCGCCTGATCCAACGGTAATAATGCAAAGACCCGATGGACTGGCGGAAATGATCGGATTGGCGGAGGAACTTTCAAAGTCTTTGCGGTTTGCGAGAACTGATTTCTACTATCTCAACAATCATATCTATTTCGGCGAGATTACATTTTATCCCAGTTCGGGTTTTGTTCCGTTTATTCCCGAGGGCTGGGATGAACGTCTGGGTAAGTTAATAAGACTCAATTGAAACGGATATTTAATTTATTATCAATTACATATACTAATTTTCAAAACCCTTCAACCAGATTTGTCGGACTACAAGTTCTTCTGTCTTGATGGGAACCCTGTTTATTATCAAGTGATTCGCGACCGACGCAGCACAAAAACAATCGACTTTATGACATGAATTGGGAGCATCAGGAGTTCTGCGGCCTTAATCCCATGCTTGCCCAGCCATATTGGAAACGATACTCCAAATATGCAGAAGGCCTATTTCCGAAAAGTCATTTTCTACCCCATGAGCGGGATGGGCATGTTTACCCCAAATAAGTGGAACTCGGTTTTAGAAGAATTAATACACCTCCCTAAAGAAGAATCGTAATAGCAGCAAACAACATAAATATTGCCTTTATAGTTTACAATATTACTTGAAATGAGAATTCTTTATATTCACAATGACTATGCCAAGCCGAGCGGCGAAGAGCATGCCTCCGGAGAACTAATCCAATTACTGAGAGAGCATGGACATGTGGTGGAAAAATACTCGCGCAGTTCTGCGGAAATCGCTGACAGTGCTTTTGGAAAAATAAAATCATTTTTCACAGGCATATGGAATCCGCTTGAGGCTAAGCGTCTCCGGGTTTATTTGAAACGCTTCAAACCGGATGTAGCCATTGTCCAAAATCTATATCCGCTATTGTCGCCGAGTATATTCAAGCCACTTAAAGATATCCACGTGCCGGTCGTGATGCGCTGCCCCAATTACCGGCTGTTTTGTCCGGGAGGCCTGTGTCTGGATAATGACGGACACATCTGTGAGAAATGCTTCGGAAGAGGAAAGGAATGGTGGTGTATCCGGAAAAATTGCGAGAAGAGCCTTTTCAAGAGTGTGGGCTATGCTGCGAGAAATGCTGTGGCAAGAAAAAGTAAAGCCATTTTAGACGGTGTGGATGTATTTATCGTGCAATCCGCATTCCAGAAAGAGAAGTTTATTTTACAAGGCATACAGGGTGAACGCATCGGAATATTACCCGGTATAGCTCCGGTGATTACTGAAAGCGAAGAGGAGGTTCAGATAGGCAATTGGTTTACATTCGTGGGTAGAGTAAGTGAGGAAAAAGGCATTTATGAATTTATAGAAGCCGCCAAACATCTCCCGCATCTCACCTTCAAGGTAGCGGGAAACTTGGACGGGAATTTCAAAAAGCCTACCGATATGCCGACGAATGTAGAGTTTACCGGTTTCCTGAAGGGACGTGAACTGGATGACTTGTACCGTAAATCAAGGGCTATTGTAGTGCCGAGCAAATGGTATGAAGGGTTTCCCAACGTCATAGTCAGGGGGATGCTCCTGAAAAGACCCGTCATTACGTCCGACATCGGTGCCATGCAGAGCATCATCGACAACGGAGTGAACGGCATAACTGTTTCTCCCGGAGACACAAGGGCATTGAAAAAAGCTATTGAGGAGTTGTCAAAAGATGAAAATAAGTCTATCGAATATGGATTAAAGGGATATGAAAAGGCAAGTAGTTTATATTCTCGTGAACAGATTTATTTGTCGTTACAATCCATAATAAACCAAGCAGTCAAAATTAGATGATTAAGTCGAGAATCCGGCAATTCAGGACTGCTAATTGAACAAAGTTTCAAAAAATTGAAAGAACAATACAGTTCAGAAGTAATTTATCATCACTGGCAACAGTTGTTTGATGGACTTTTAGCTCGAAGATAAATTACACTCATTCCTATCATTTAAAATCGCAATATTTCAATCGATATTGCTCCTATCTTTTTTATATGACGACATATTTTAATATTCGTTACGAATTCGATCAGGAATCCGTTCATAATCGTATTGCCAGACAATTGCAAACAGGAATAGCGGATTATGTCTGTGTCGCAGATGGTGTAATCTTAAATGAAGCAAACCGAAAGCCTGATTATTTAGAAGTTGTTAACGGGGGTATATTCTCCATTTGTGACAGTAGCTATGTACCTCTATATATCCGTTGGATATATGGAAAGCAATACAAACAGTATTGCGGCAGTCAGATCTTCATGGATATTATCCGTTCCCGGAAATATCGAATGATTTTCATGGGGACATCGCAGGCTACGTTGAGCGGCTTGCGGAATAATCTTTTGAAAGAAAACCCGGACGTCGCTGACATGCAATTTGTCGAATTGCCGTACAAGGCTGTCGATGATTTCGATTATGAAGATATTGCCCGGATGATAGAGAAAGACGGTGCGGATATCATTTGGGTAGCTCTCGGTGCACCGAAGCAGGAAATATTCATGAGTAAACTGAAACCGCATCTCAAACGCGGCGTGATGATCGCTGTTGGCGCAGCCTTCAAATTCTATAGCAGAACAGATGAAAGACGTGCTCCACAATGGATGATAAAGTCCCACATGGAGTTTCTGTTCAGGATAGTATGTGATCCAAAAAAACAATTGAAACGCTGTGGTTGGATTGTGGCTACACTTCCCGGATTACTTTATAAGGAATGGAAAAGAAAACGAAACAACAAATAAATATGTAATCATGAGTTTTATTAAAACTGCATTAATCACAGGTATTACAGGACAAGACGGTTCATTTTTGGCCGAATTCCTTTTGGAGAAAGGCTACGACGTGCATGGCGTCATCCGCCGCTCGTCGGTCGATTTCCGTGAACGCATCGCCCATTTGGAAGGGCACCCTCATTTCCACCTCCATTACGCCGACCTCGGCGATTCGATGAGTATCCTGCAAGTGGTGAAGAAAGTGAAGCCGAATGAGATATACAATCTGGCGGCACAGAGCCATGTGCAGGTGTCGTTCGATTCGCCGGAGTTCACGGCGGACGTAGATGCTACGGGCGTACTCCGCATTCTGGAAGCCGTGCGCCAGTGCGACCTGACCGATACCTGCCGCATCTATCAGGCATCGACCAGTGAGCTTTATGGCAAGGTAGAGGAGGTGCCGCAGAGTGAAACCACGCCTTTCCATCCGTACAGCCCGTATGCCGTGGCTAAACTTTATGGATACTGGATCGTGAAGGAATACCGCGAAGCCTACAATATGTTCTGCTGCTCGGGCATCCTGTTCAATCACGAGTCGGAACGACGCGGAGAAACTTTCGTTACCCGCAAGATCACCCTCGCCGCTGCCCGTATAGCACAAGGCAAGCAGGACAAACTCCTGCTGGGCAACCTTTCGTCGCTGCGCGACTGGGGCTATGCCAAGGATTATGTGGAGTGCATGTGGCTGATATTGCAGAACGACAAGCCGGAGGATTTCGTGATTGCTACGGGTGAACAACATTCCGTGCGCGAGTTCTGCCAATTGGCATTCCGCTATGCAGGTATCGAACTGCATTTCGAAGGCGAGGGAGAAAACGAGAAAGGTATCGATGTAAAGACGGGCAAGGTGCTGGTGGAAGTGTCGCCAGATTTCTACCGTCCGACCGATGTAGTAAATCTGTGGGGAAATCCGGACAAAGCGAAACGAGAATTGGGTTGGAATCCGCAGAAGACCACTTTCGAGCAATTGGTCAAGCTGATGGTGGATGCCGATATGGCGAAGGTGACCATGGAACGAGCAGAAGAGCATGTACGCACTAACTTAGCCGAATATTTGGAGAAAGGGATCGTGAAATGATGGAGAAAGATGCGAAAATTTATGTGGCCGGTCACCGGGGCATGGTGGGTTCGGCCATCGTGCGTGAACTGCAACGGCAGGGATATACGAACCTGCTTACCCGTACCCACCACGAACTCGACCTCACGCGGCAAGCGGACGTAGAACGATTCTTTACCGAAGAGCGTCCGGAGTATGTGTTTCTGGCCGCCGCCAAAGTGGGCGGTATCGTGGCGAACCAGTCTGCGCTGGCAGACTTCATGTACGAGAACATGATACTGGAAATGAACGTGATTCATTCCGCTTGGAAGAACGGTTGCAGGAAACTGGAATTTCTGGGCTCGTCGTGCATATACCCGCGCATGGCTCCGCAGCCGATGAAGGAAAGCTGCCTGCTGACTTCGGAACTGGAAAAGACCAATGAAGCGTATGCTCTGGCAAAGATTTCCGGATTGAAATACTGCGAGTTCCTGAACCGGCAGTACGGTACGGACTTTATCAGTGTGATGCCGACCAACCTATACGGTCCCAACGACAACTACCACCCGGAGCATTCGCACGTACTCCCCGCTCTGATCCGCCGCTTCCACGAAGCGAAGGAACAGAACCTGTCCTCCGTTACCTGCTGGGGAGACGGCAGCCCTTTGAGGGAATTTCTCTATGTGGACGATTTGGCCAACCTGTGCGTGTTCCTGATGAACAACTATTCCGGCAACGAAACGGTGAATGCCGGGACAGGCAAGGAACTGACCATAAAGGAACTTACGGAATTAGTGGCGAAAATTATCGGCTATACAGGCGAGGTCCGCTGGGACACCACACGTCCCAACGGTACGCCTCGCAAACTGCTTGACGTGTCGAAAGCAACCGCGCTGGGCTGGACTTACCGAACGGAATTGGAAGACGGCATACGGCTTGCCTATGAGGATTTTCTGAACAACCCGATGCGGGCGGAAAGATAATCCCGCAAAAATATCATTTATGCAAATCATACTACTATCCGGCGGTTCAGGCAAACGTCTGTGGCCGCTTTCCAATAATACACGTTCCAAACAATTCATCAAGTTATTAACCGCTCCAGACGGTTCGAAAGAATCGATGGTGCAGCGGGTAGTACGGCAATTACGGGAAGCCGGTATCTACGATTCAATAACCGTAGCGACGAGTCAAGCTCAACGTGATGTCATCATCAACCAGCTTGGAGAAGATATTCCTATCGTTACAGAACCGGAGCGCCGTGATACATTCCCGGCTATCGCCCTTGCAAGTTCGCATTTGGCATACGAACGGAAGTGTCCCGCCGATGAAGTTGTAATTGTCATGCCCTGTGACCCTTATACCGAAGCAGGTTATTTTGAAACAATCCGCAGGATGGCGGATGCTGTGAAAAACAATGCGGCTGAACTGCTATTGATGGGGATTAAACCCACATACCCGTCGGCAAAATACGGATATGTCGTGCTAGCCAATGATGTACGGGACGAAGGAATACTTCAAGTATTACGCTTTACGGAAAAACCGGATATGAGGACCGCCGAGAAACTAATCTCGGAAGGCGCTTTTTGGAACGGAGGCGTATTCGCTTTTCGATTGGGGTATATGATGGAGATAGTTGCCCAATACATCGAAGCAGATACGTTTGCGGAAATCCGTTCTCGTTATGGAGAGTTCCCAAAAATCAGCTTCGACTACGAGGTTGCTGAAAAGGCACAGTCGGTAGCTGTTGTTCCTTTTGCAGGTGAATGGAAAGACCTCGGTACTTGGAACACGCTTACGGACGAATTATCGGAACATGCCATTGGCAATGTCGTCATGGACAATGAATCTATAAATACACACATCATCAACGAGCTTGAACACCCAATTATGTGCATCGGCGCACGGAATCTGGTTGTCGCAGCATCGCACGATGGGATACTGATTGCCGACAAGAATAAGAGCGAAAACATCAAAACCTACGCCGACCGCCTGCAACGTCGGCCAATGTTCGAGGAACGCCGCTGGGGTAAATACAAAGTAGTCGATACAGCCGAGTTCCCCGACGGTTACAAGTCTCTTACCAAGCAGTTGAAAATCAAATCCGGCAAGAATATCAGCTATCAGGTACACCGCCATCGCGATGAAGTCTGGACGTTCATCGACGGCGAGGGAGAATTGGTACTCGACGGTATCAGGTCAGTTGTCGGCAGAGGCAATACGGTTATAATCAGGAAAGGAGTCAAACATGCGGTCAAGGCTATCTCCGACTTGACTTTCATCGAGGTGCAGTCCGGTGATTTGCTTGTCGAAGAGGATATCGAACGGTTCGATTGGAAATGGTTGTAGATCCCCCTTTTTGAGTTTTATCATGTTGCACATTTTAGAGAGATGATATAATAGAATGATTTTACAATTTATTATAAACGGACTTATTACAGGACTTTTATACTCCTTGTTTGCGATAGGTTTCTCTTTGGTTTACAATACAACAAGGATATTCCATATTGCGGCAGCAGCATTGTACGTCATTGCTGCGTATGGATTTTATTTTTTCGTCCATGTCATGTCCTTCCCTATCGGTTTGGCTTTCATTTTAGCCGTTTGTTTTACTATATGTTCCAGTCTTTTGTTGGAACTGACGATATATTATCCATTCAAAATCAAGAAAGCGTCGTTAAATGTTGTCATGATTGCATCGATAGGGGTAATGACTATTCTGGTAAATATGATTTCCTTGTGTTTCGGCAACGAGACAATAGTGATAGACAACGCCATTCAAGATGCTTTTACTTTTGGAAAAGTAACAGTAACGACTCCTCAAATGTATCAGGCAGTCGTGGGATTTATTACGCTTGCCGTATTTGTTTTTTTCATTCGAGGAACAAGGCTCGGAATTGAAATCAAAGCCCTGAGTTCCGACGAGGTTTTATTCGGGATTTTGGGATACCGTACAAAACGCATGAGGCAATTCGTGTTTTTGTTAAGCGGGTTGTTCATCGCTTTAGCCAGTTGTCTTACCGTTTATGACACCGGGCTTGACCCGCATATGGGCATGAATGTTTTAGTAAGTGCGATGGTTGCCATGATAATCGGTGGCATAGGTAATTTTAGCGCCTGTATTCTCGGTGGACTATTATTAGGTATATTACAATCCCTATCAGTTTATTTTTTCGCTTCAAACTGGCAGAACGCAATAACATTCATCGTACTGCTTTTATTCCTCTTCATACGTCCTCAAGGGATTGCCGGTTATAAACAACGTACAATATAATGGAATACATTTTACATGTCATCATCATGCTCAATATCTATATTTTGCTGGTTTTGAGCGCAAATCTGCCGATAGGGATGGCCAATCTTCTGACTATGTGCCAAGCTGCCTTTTATGGTATAGGCGCATATATCAGTACCTTTTTTCTGATGCAATTCGAACTCCCTTTCATTGTGGTTACGTTTATAGTCATGATTCTTACTGGGCTGTTCAGCTACACGGTATCTTTCGCGTCTGTCAGGTTAAAGGGTGATTATTTCATTCTCGCCACACTAGGGTTTCAGATGATCGTGTACACAGTATTGTATAACTGGACTGATGTCACCCGTGGCCCTTATGGCATTCCTGGCATTCCCGGAATAAAGTTGCTGGGACTTTGGGATATATCCGGCAATATATGGGCTTATTTTATAGTGACAACAATCATATCTTTTGTTATCATCTGTTTATTCCGGAAGCTGAAAGATTCCCCCTACGGTCGAATATTAAAAGCAATACGGGATGACGAGTTGTCCGTCAAGGCAGTGGGACGGGACACTGCCCAGATCAAATCATGGGCGTTTTTCCTTTCAGCATCATTGACAGGACTTGCTGGGTTAATATATGCCTCCTACGTAAGTTATATTGATCCCACAAGTTTTACTCTGGACGAGAGTATCTTTATTGTCAGTGCTTTGTTTATAGGTGGAACGGGTAACGTGAAAGGACCCGTCACAGGGGCTTTATTTGTAATCCTGTTACCGGAAATCCTACGTTTTATCGGGATGCCGGATACGGTGGCGGCCAATATGCGTCAGATTATTTATGGATTGGCACTGGTGCTGGTCATGTACTTTAGGCCGCAAGGAATATCCGGAGAAAATATAGTAAGATAATGATACTGAAACTTAGAAATATACAACTCAGCTTCACAGATTCACGAGGGGAAACATTTAACTTGTTGAACGGGGTAAATCTTGAAGTCAAACGGGAAACAGTAACGGCTCTTGTTGGAGGAAACGGAACCGGGAAAACGACGTTGTTCAATGTAATATCAGGTTTCACAGATGATTTCAAAGGAGAAATACTGTTTGACAACCTGAGTCTAAAAGACATGGCTCCACACAATATCTCCCGACTTGGAATTGGTCGGTTGTTTCAAGGTAGGCAATTAATAGGCAGCCTGAGTCTGATGGAAAACATGAAAATAGCATCGGTTAACAGAGATGGCGAGAATCCTTTGACCGCTCTTTTCCGACAAAGACAATATCGGAGAACAGAAAGGCAAAAAGAAGAGCAAGCTATTACAATTTTGGAACAGATATTTGGCAAGGATAATAAATATTTGGCGATGCTTGACAAAAAAGCCTCGGAATTATCTTATGGGGAACAACGACTCATTGCCATAGCCCGCCTATTGATGGGGAACAACAAGTTGCTGTTATTGGACGAACCCACTTCCGGGGTCAATCCTGTTTATACAGAAACAATCAAAGGTATTATCCGTAGGATGGTGACGGAAAATGGCCTGACAGTCTTGCTGATAGAACACAACATGCATTTTGTCCGGGATATTGCCGACTTTTGTGCTTACCTAGATAACGGGAAGATAGGAAAAGTCGGTACGGCTGAGGAAGTACTTGATGACAAAGATGTTCGGAGTAGTTATTTAGGATTATGAACTATATACTAGAGATTAGGAGATTATCCGGAGGGTATGCCCCTTTGATTAATATCTTGCAGGATGTCAGTCTGGAACTTGTCAATGGAGAGACAGTCTGTATAATCGGATTGAACGGTTCGGGAAAATCAACTCTTGGTAAAGCCGTCATGAACATGCTGCCATATCGTGATGGGGATATTCTTTTTGAAGGCAGATCTGTTGCAGGGCTTGCTACACCTGATTTAGCGCGTATTGGTATGGCCTTTATGCTACAGGGTGGGCAGGTATTCAAAAACCTTTCAGTACAGGAGAACCTTCAACTGGCATTCCGAAAACAAAACGATAAATCTTATGTAACTCTGCTTAAATCTATCATACCTTTATTTCAGAATTCCGGAAATAATTTGGGTTCAAAGATGGCGGATAAGTTAAGCGGAGGACAACGCCAACAACTTGCCTTGACAATGGCTTTGGCCATCAAACCCAGATTGTTGATACTGGACGAACCAAGTGCAGGACTTTCTCCCGGGGCGGTTGATGATATGTACAGGATATTGGGCTGTGTTCGTGATAAAATGAATATCAGTATATTGCTTATAGAACAAAACATAAATAAAGCAGTTACATTTTCTGACCGGTGCGTACTGTTAGAGCAAGGGCGAATCGCACAAATCATTACGAATCCTAATGTCAATGAAATAGAATGTTTAATGTTTAAAAATAAAAAATCATGAAAAAAGTTTTGTCCATTATTGTATTATGCGCAGTATGTTTGATTGGATTTAATTCTTGTCAATCCAAGCATGAGGTGAAAATTATTAAGGTCGGAGCTGTTTTACCCATGACAGGTTCCTTGTCCGGTTTGGGAACATCTATCAAAGGCGGTCTGGAACTCGCCATTAATGAATTAAATGCAGATTCAGTGAAATATGAATTAGTCGTAGAAGATGTTGCAAGTGAACAAAGAAATGTAATCACAGCTTATAATAAATTAAAAGTTTCAGGTGTGGACATTTTTGTGACTGCGGGAAGTGCATATTCACTGGCTTTAAAACCCAATGCTATCCGTGATAATAAATTATTGTTTTGTATTGCATCTCACCCTGGGATAACAAAAGATGAAAATTGGGAGATGTTTAAAATTGGTAACTCTTCGGTAGAAGAAAGTGAAGCTATTGTCAAGTATTTGAAACAATATACCGGAAAGCTAGCATTATTGTATCCAAATACAGAATATGGAATTCCTTTTGAGGAAACGATTTGTCGAAATCAGAGAGACATCATTCTAAAAAAATACGATGAATCAAAAGATGATTATAAAAATGATATTCAGTCCGTTATCAAAGAAAAACCTGAAAGGATAATTTTGATAGGTTTTTCCTCGTCAATGGGAAAAGTTCTAAAATCAATTAGGGCGTATGGTTTTAAAGGTGATATTATTTGCAATTTAGGATTGACCAATTCTGATGTGATAAAAGCAGCAGGAGATGCGATTGTAGACACCTATTATATAGATTATGACATAAACAAAAATGCAGAAACCACAAAGAGAAACCAATTCCTTTTAGAAAAATATCATACTAACTTTTCTTCTACCAGTTATCTTGCGTATGCAATACCATTTTGTATTGATGCATCATATACCAACTTAAGGACAGACATAAAAAAAGCTTCAGAAAACATAAAAGGACTAAAAGAGTTTTATGTTAATAAAGAATACTTATTTCAGATTGACACAAATGGGGATGTTCGTCCGACTTTGACTATAAAGAAATATGAACTTTGATAAAATAAGAGAAGTTTGGAATAACGTGTATAAAGGAGAAATCAATGATTTGCCATGGGTACACACTAAAATGCCAAGTACAATTTTAGATACGTTTATACGATATTTAGACACTCCTTTTAAACTCTTAGATTTTGGATGCGGAACAGGGCGCTTGGCTAAGTATTTAAGCAATAATAAATTTGTTCATATTGATTTATACGATATTTCTGATATCGCGATGAATTATTGTCGGAATACATTAAAAGACGACAATATCAATTTTATAGATGATTTGTTTCAAATAGAAGATACATACCAAGGAATTCTTTGTTGGGGGGTATTTCATCATTTGCCAATAGAAGCATGGACATATTACATCGATTTCTTTTTAAGCCATCTAAGTGAAAATGGAATCCTACTTTTTAGTGATTTTACCCGCCAAGATAGCTTGTATGAGAAACAGGATTATTTACAATCAGAGATAACAAAGTATGCTACTTATGCGGTAGAATTATCTGCTGTGAAACAACGGTTCTCTCAGGTTATTGAATCGGGTGTCTTTGATTTTATTGAAAATAAAAGAGAAATACATAGGACATTGAATTACATTATATTACAAAAATGAATGAATCACCAGAAGAACGTAAAAAAAAGGAAGTAAGAGAACTTTTGCGTTGCTCTACAATATTTTATCATTTTATAGAATATGATTTTCCGGATACATTAAATAATGCAGTTTTTAATCGTGAAAAATCAGATTGCTACATAGAATCTTCATGTGAAGAGACGGTTCATAACATGTGGATTGAAGGACTGTCTTTAATGGATACGGCTGGTCTTGGTGGAATTAGCTTTAATGAAATGTTATTCACTAAAAGTCCCAAACGTTATTCATTCTATGTTGAGGGACATAGTGTTGATAACTGTTCTCAAATGGAATGCTGCATTGAAATTAAATGCATAGAAGACACATTCGTCGTAAAATACTATGCTCCTCCATTAGAGATAAATGATATTCCACAAATGCCGAAACAGTCTTATTTTTATTTTCAAGACTATCTGAAGCAAATCACAGAAAGAATTATCACAGATCATCCAGCTTTTCATAAGTGCATTGAAAATGTAGAACAACTTACAACTGAATGCATGAATAATTATAGTTTTATCGGAACAATCAGTGAGTTATTTAAAATGCTGTTATTCCTAACATATCCATCTATATGTACCCCTCATAAATATTACTACTCATGCGTTCCTCCAGCATTCGATATAGAACTATCAAACACCAAAAAGGAAATATCAGCCGGGGGAATAGCGGCCTTTCTGAAGCAAGGAATCTCTGATTTAAAAGAATTACATTTAATCCGAGAGTGGGCAAATATTCACACAATAAATGCAATCATAGCTTATAGTAAACGAGAAACCACAAGAGCCGCAAAAGCCGCAATTATGGCTCGTAATGTAAGTCACAATTTAGGAAGTCACGTGTTAGCCTACCTGAAGAATAAGTTGGGGACTGTATCGGATATTGTAAAACAAAGAGCTTTAGCAGACCTGACAACGTCTGATGACCTTGATGAATTAATGGAGAGACTGAAGAAATTGAAGAATTTGCGCGGTGATCATGCTTTCTTCTCAGAAAATGTAGAATTGCCATTTTTAGTTGGCTTAGGACATTTTATATCTTACATTCAAGAAAGAGAGGATTATATTGCGACTGTAGCAACCTCATATATTCCGTATTATATGCCCGTGAACTTCAAGGATTCCATTTACGATGCGCTTAATCCTGATTTGCGATTTTTACGTCATCCAAAGAGAAAGGGTGGTCGTCCAGATAACATTCTCCTTGCGTATATTGCAAAATCAGAGGGATTGGAACGTCCGTCTTACCTCAATTGTACCAACCTTTCAAGTGACATGTACGATGGACAAATGGAACTTGAAATGCTAGACCAAGAAAAACGAATTAATGATATAATTATAAAATTTCGAGACTTTGATGGTATTAATGATCGTGAATATACCTTAGCACAAGGTATTAAAATCCGAGATAGCGGTGAAAATGAATCCTATGGGCATGGAAGTACCAGTTTAGATGAGATGAAAGAATATGATATTGCTCTTCCTGGAGGAATTTCTGGTAGGCAAGCCATATTTTCAATCTTGGAAAACATTATAAGAAATGCGGCAAAACACGGTAATTTTGAAGATTTAGAGACCCCGCAACTTGTTATCAGTTTAGATATTTATGACCCGCAGTCTGATAATTTTACAGATCCAGGATTGAAAGATTTTTTGATTAAAAACAAATATTTCTTATCTGGAACCTCAGAAATGAATGAAAATCATCAATCTGCAGTGGTTTCAGAGATGAATGGTTTATATATCCTGACAATAACTGACAATCTAACAACCCTACCCGACAAATTCGATAAATTAGCGAAAGCCCTTGAATCTCCATATCTTAATGAATATAATCAAATGGATAATCATAACAAAGGACTAAAGGAAATGCGTATTTCTGCATCGTGGATCAGGCGTATCACGGATGAAGAAAGAAATCCACCAGAAGTTCCTATAATTAAAGTTCGCCTGACAGAAAAGAAGCATTTACAATATATTATATGTATACCAAAAGCTTTAAATGCAGCAATAATTTTGCAGGATAAAAATCTTAATTCATTCAGTTCCAATAATCAGATCTCTTTTTTAGATGTTTATGAGTTTCGAAATACTTATAACCGGGGGTACAACGTAATTGCAATAAAAGAAGAAGACTATTCATCTGTATATCCTCAAATATGTCTGCTTGCACCACAACGTATAGTAAAACTTAATAAAAGGGAATTTGAGATTTTATCTTCAGAACATTCTATATTGACTTTATACAAGAAACTCGTATTACAAGAAGAAAAAATTTATATTATAGATAAACATTCCGTGAGTACTTGTGATAAAGTAATTCAAGTTGATGACGAGATAAAACTTCATGATTTCTCGTATTCAAATACCTATATTTACAAGACACATTTGGAGTCTGAAAAGGAATTCTGTTCCTTAATAAAAGAATTATTATTAAGAGAATGCGATAAAAAATCCAGTTATAATCCACGGCCACTTTTTGCAGAAGGAATTTCCGGTAATAATTCTACGGATCGTTTATTGCGAAGTAATCTTGCTGATGACCAGTGGTATTATAGGCATTTGCATGCTATGCAAAACCAGGTGGCAATCTTCGATGAAAGACTATTTTATCATGTCACAAAACTTAACGATCGAGATTTAAGAATAGATCAATCTGTTAACGGAGACTCGCTGGCAGTTATAAATGCGTTCAAAAATATTTACGTGTTTAACGTGATCTATCATAGGGATAATACTTTTGGTATTTATGGTTATGACGATTACATTTTGCAGGATGATACTACGATAAAATCTTGTATAAAACTGGTTGGAACAATAAAGATGAATACTCACGGAAATATTGAATTGAATATTTACGATGAAAGATATAAACATGTTTTTAATAATGTATCCATACATCAAGGATTGTTGGATAAGATATATGAACAATATGAATGTGATGCTACTCAAGAAAATAATGTGGTAGACGAGTTTTATAATCAACTTTTCCCCCAATCAAGAAAAAGACAATTGATTTATGATGAGAAGAAAAATGAGAGAAAGCGGTATTTTTATCCGGGATTCACGATTCATTCCGGACGTTCCAAGCCATATCGCCCAAACGCCTTACAATTGATGCCATTTATACAGTATGCTTCAATTGAAAACGCATTTATGGATTGTAAATATATATTGGTAGAACTCTTAGAATTGACCCAATATGATGGAAACTGAACAAAATAATATTTATATATTTATTACTACGGCAATAGATGAGTTCCCAAATTCTACTGCTATTTTCCATAGAGATCAGCAAACTTTTGATTATCCTATTCCTGATAAAATAAATATCATTCAAAAATATCGGAATTTGTATCCTCCGGATATACAAACGAAAATAGTTGACATAAAGAAAATGAAGGATAATCTTGATAGTTTACCTGTGGATATTCAAAACGTATTATGTGTATCATACATAATTGATTCTATTCAAGGTAAACGGGGTGGAAAAACCAGAAAGTTCTTAGAACAAGAAAGAATCATTTATCCCCGACCTCCCAAAATTGCAAAAGTATTGAATAATAAAGAATTAATGGAGAAGCTCTTCGTCGAGTATATTTCTGAATTTCATAACGACGATATAAAAAGAACAACTAATGAGATTCTTCAAACCATTCTTTCAGATTATAAAAATGATACACCATACAACAAAATATACTGTAGTGATAAATTCCCTTTTTGTTTTGCTGTTGAGGATAATGAAAAGTTGGATGGCGGGATTTCAAAGCATATCAAAGCGATTTGCGCCCAAATTGAAAAAGTAAAAAATAGTAATAATTTAAATTTCTATTGTTTCCTTCATGGATCTAGATATTCTAGTGATGCGAATTATCAATTCAATGATTATTCATTCCGATACTTGGATAATATACAGGTCAAGCTGTTTCATCACATACCCTCTTATATTGAATATAGATTCTTGTGTGGGAAGATTGAAATGAATGACTTTAAAAAAAATGTTGTCATTTTATCAAAGAATATTGATGGGATTTTTGATAAAATTGAAAAAGAAGAAAATATAAATGATAAGGAAAAAGACATTGTCAAATTTTATGTAAAAGAATTATTTGAACAATCTGATGATTTGGAAGAAATCATAAAAGATTTAGACACAAATATCCTTTCTAAGGAGAATCTTATGACAATATTGGAGTTAAAAAGAAGAATTAGGGATAATTATGAACTATAATATACAAATTGAATACTGTTAACGATAATTAGTATGGTTATGCAATTTATCGTGCAAGCTCGTCGGGGCTGACTGTTCAGCCCCTTGCCGCATGGCGTTCCCTCCGCGGATGAGCCTTTAAGGCTTTATAGACTTGAAACCATCGACATAGTTTTTTCCATGCGTGACAACAGCAAAGGCTTGCCTTACGAGCTTGTTGGCGACTGCAATGACCACTACCTTGCCGGGCTTGCCGTTAGACTTGAGACGGTTGAAACATGCTTTGCATCCAGTATTGCATCTGAGTGATGAGAAAGCCGCCGCATACAGCTGGCTTCTGAGGTTTGAATCCCCGTTTCGGTTGTTGTGACCTTTGACATTGACTGACGTACCGGATTGTTGGTAAGTGGGTGAAAAACCCAGATAACGGGTCAGTTGCTTGGCGTTATCAAAGTAAGTGAACCCGCCGGTGGCAACGATGAGCGCAGCTGCCAAAGTGGTGCCAATGCTTTTTACGGAGGTAAGCAAGTCCATCTGTTTCCTGTATTAGCCTTGCGCCAAAGAAACCTGTTCTTCTTCCATCCCCTTGATTTGCTTTTCAAGGAATGCGATTGTCTTTTCAATCGTTTTCTTGCATTTGGGGTCAAAGAACGGCAGGACTTCCATCGGGCCTTTGAGGTTGCGGGTTACCACAAACTGCTTCTTGAGCTGGCGCAGCACTGTCCGCTTCTGCTTGAAGAAAAGAATTGCATCGCTACGGAGCTTGTAAGGTGCAGGTTGCATCCTCTCCCCATAAAGTGCAGTCAGCCTTGCATCAATCTCGTCCGTCTTGGTGACGGTAAGCATGACACGAGCGAAGTTCTTTATCTTTAGAGGATTTTCAAGGCTGACGGTAATGCCCGCCTCTGAAAGCAGGTAAACGAGCAACGCACTGTAATTGCCCGTGGCTTCAAGCACGCAATGGTGTTCGGCTGCTGAAATGGTTTGGATGAACTCGTGAACGCCTTTTACGGTATTCTTGAATGTTTTCGTCCTGCTTGTCTTTGCTGACGAATAAGCGGCAACAAAAGTCGCCTTGCTGACATCGATTCCAACATAGGTCATAGTCTGAATAATTTATTTCAACAATATCCGTACATCGTGAGCCATCATTGCGAATGCGGGGTCTTAAAAGCCCAGTGAACTATCCGGTTTCTGATGTAAAAGTGTGGGGGCTGAACATAATTCACGGTCTTTATGACTAATAAAACAATTGCCTTATTCCACACTTTGATGTTGAAACTTTGTGCAAAAATATAACGCTTAAATAATATACAATGAAAGAAAGTGATTATATCAAGTTGAATATAGATACTGAATCCCGTCGTTTAATCGTTGATCGTGATGTATCTCATCAGCATTATGTAATTTCAAAATTAGCAAAATATGACATTCAAATATACGGCAGCAATATTCCTCTATGCCATAATTTTCAGGTAATTTTTTTATATCATAGGGTTATTTCCTTTAAAAAGCTAAAAAGTCAATTAGAAATAATAAGTACAAACAAGAAATCTGGCGTCGAATTTGGATCGACTAAAAATCTACAAGGTGACATTTTCGCCGTGAATGAGATTTATAAGAAGTACGAAAATATACCGATTGTTCATATAACAGAAACCGATGTTTTTGATGAAGATGAACAATTACACTATGTCCCTAGATTTAAAAAATTTTTAGATAGCAGTATCTGGCACTATTATATCCCAATTTATAAATTTGACAAGAAAAATAATAAATGGCATTATGAAGAATTTAACGTTTCTTTAAAACAAAAAATCAAAGAGATTGTAAGGAACTATAAATTGGGATTATATCGATTAAATATCACTAGAGAATATGTCGAATTGAATAAGCGATTACTTTCTAATTCTTTTTTGATCAAGAAAACTCATGGACAGTATGTAGCCCCCTTTATATTTCATTCGGAGTCAGAGTTCAAAAGAATATTGGATACAGAACAAATACATAGATATAAATATACGGCCAAGAAGTGGCGTATATTATTAGTTGATGATTGTTCAAATATTTGTCTTAGTGAGGATGATCAAACTGAAAGAAACAAAAAGGGAGATGTAGACGACATAATTCAAGCGCATAAATTAGCTGAAACAGGGAAATTAAAAATAATTATTGAAGATATAAAACTGACATCGAAATTGGATATTGCGTGGTGTTGCCCTTCATCCGGAGAATTAAAAGATATTGCCGCATTTAATGACTACAACACACGTGTCAATAAAAATAACAGAATACCTCATCATACAATATCCTTGAAATGGAATTATATCAACGAAAATTCTCGTGATTTCAAAATTTCAATTGTCTGTGCAAAAAGTATTCATGATGCCTTAATTCTGATAAAATATTTAAAGTTTGATTTAATTTTATTGGATTATTTGTTAGGCGATCATCCGAAAGAAACAAGACGGGAATATAGTTACGAGTTGCTTAAAGAAATTGAGCAGAGTCTCAGTCCCAATGAACAGCCATATTGGATTGGCCCTCAAAACAGATTCTATTTCATGCACATTTCTGCATTTGTTCCTGCTATCTCCGAACGATTGCAAGAACAAGGATTAATACGTGATACTCCTTATTGGCATATCGCCCGTGGTGCATGTCCTACAAATACACCGTATCTCTTTTTATATTATTTATATCGTCTAATGGAAAAGCGGTATAATGAAATGAGTCTTGGAAAAGAATCAGGTATGAGCGGGCATACGCTTGTTGATTTTTTAAATAACATATTTGACGACGATTTCAAGAAAGTAAAGTATAGAGCTTCCAAATATTTTAATACCCTCCTGAACCTCCGAAATAAATATGATATCATGAAACATGATGTCTATGACGAGGATTCTGATTTGGATTGGTTACATAAACGGGGGTCTCTATTGGTTTATTCCTTATTCCCTGATATTAAATGTTATAGCAATGCATTTTGGGAACACATGCAACAACTTATTTACCTTATAGCATTTGGTACAGTCCGGCAATGGCCAGAAATGTGGGAAGAATATGTATTTGTCCGTGATCGGCTTAAAGAGGCCGAACAGAAGGTTCAAACTGTTAATAATTGTCCGTTCCGTAAAGTTCGCTTATTGTCGGACAAGATTGAAGATTATATTATACAGTTAAGAAATAGATAATGAATTACGGCCGCTTCTTCGCGTTGGATCTAGATGCTTCTGATATTTCTCATGGTATAGCTGTATTCAATTATCATGAGGTTCAGAATCTGAACAGGAATACTTGGTGTAAGGAGATACATGATACGCCTCAGTATCCAATATACCTCCAATTTACGTCCGAGGGGGTTTCTTTTTACCTTCACTATGTCAAAGAACTAGATGAAAGTCCTGTAGCTCATCAGGATAGCCTCATATTATCCCTGTCACTTTCTTCAGATTTGGATGTCAAGGATAATTTGACGGAAGCGATAAACCGAATATACGATACGGTTTTTCCCTTAAATCTTACGAATAACCCCATTTATGAAGTCATTCAAGAAAGCGTTTCAAAACCAACCGGATTCGTATGTTATTCGTCGTTGAACATATTCAATAAAGGAGAAAAGCGATCGTGCGGAAAAGGCACAGACAAAAAAGAACCGTTCAATCATCATTTTGTAAGAAAATTATTCCTTGATTTTTTGTTTGATCTGGAACATTCCGATGTTTTTGAGAATATAGCCCTTTATGACGATATTTACATCAAATTACATAAAAATTTTTTATTTAATGCGATAGCCAATAAAGCGGAATATTACTATCAAAGATATCAGCAGGTATTATATAAGGGAACTCTTAGAACTCCATGGGACATCCCCCAGAAAAAACTTTTTTATGCCGAATACTATGCCAAGGCGGAACAACGGTGGGTGGAAACGATTACCAACGCCAAGGCAGACCGTTGTTTTAACGACTCGCAATGGTTTTCCGATGTTGAGTCTGAGATGGATTCTGTTTATATATCTAAATCCGAGGTGGCATGCAGGGATTGCGGTAGAGTGGAAAACAACTATATGGAATGTTGTAATGAGTATGTTTCCAAAATCATTTTTCCTCGTCATAAACTGTTATCGAACAAGTATAAATCTACAAAAGATGAAATAACAGGAATTGTAACGACATCGGCAAAAACCGCATCCAACTGGTATCTTAAAAAATACAGTTTCAGCGGAACTTTAAAAATATGGTATGGGCGATGGTATAAATGGATGAATGTTATTATCGTGTCATTTGTACTTTGTCTCTGTTCTATATTCCTTTTGCCGTCTTTCGATAGAAAGATATTTTCGGATCAAGTAACCCCCTCGTTGATTATTGTATCAGGCATCTTATTATTATGGATGTTAGGCTTTATAAATCACAGACGATGGCATATCAGAACTGTCGGTTGTATTAACATCCTTATGCCTCGTTTGTTCGCATCTATTGTTGCTGCCTGGTTCACATTGGCTATTGGAGAAGACATCTTCAAAGGATTCTTTGACATCATACACCAAAAATGGGTGTCATGTATCTTGTTGGTAATACTGGTCGTTTTTGTAAACTATGAAATTGGTAAAATAAATCCGTATATATCTTTCTGCAAGAAAGTATACAGAACGACAGTCCTAATTTCAGTAGCATTCTCCTATGCATTCATTGTCGGAATACTTGTCATAAACTTCTTTGGAGGGAAATACTTGGAGCGAAGTGACTATATCGATGAGTTTTATATAAACAACGTTTTTACCAAAGTGCCAGATTTTAAAATTCCAGAAAACAGGCAACCACAGATTGTCAATGATATATTTTACGGGACACTGAATAAATATAATGATTCGATTGTATCGGTGATTGGCCGGACGTGGGAAACTATAGCAGGTGTAAATACGTTACATACACAAACAGAAAAGGATAGATATCCAATATTTGATGTGATGGATAAAACAAGCGGGACTATATATAAAATTGATTATGGGCTCACCCTTGTTCTGTTAAAAGAATTTGTGCATAACAGTCATATCCCCGATATGGCAAAAATGCAAGAAAAACTGTTTAATGGTTCCACGACCAAGAGCAGGGTTGATTCTGTTTGCGTTTTGTACGATAAATTAAGGAAACAAGACCGTCAATCATACCAGATGGATTCTTCTTTTTGCAGTTCTGCATGCAGTGAGCTTCTTAAGAGTTTAGACAATCATCACGTGTACCAGCAAGTACTTAAGGAGTTGGAACCTACGGATGAAGTCAGGCACGAGATACTCAAAGAAGACAAGTTCAATATCCTCATATTTAGAGATATGCTACTCCAATTTACTTTTTTTGCGATGTTTATCGGAATCTTCATACAGTTGATTGTTGAAGAAAAGTCGATAACTGAACCAGTGTAGTTGAAAATATAATAATATCACCTCAACGAGTGCGTATATACAAGTAAAATCAAATATTTAATTTATGAAGAATTCGAATAACTTTTTTAAGAATGCCATTAAATGGACTTTGGGCGTTTTGCTTTTTTTGGCTGTCTTTAATTTGGGGGCATCTATTTGTAAAGGACCTTTAGTAGAGAAACATATTTCTTATAGAAATAATGTGGAGCAAATTACTGGTATTAATCATCATGGCAATACAATCGAATTAGAATTATCTGATGACCCTACAAAACAAGTAATAAATACGGAGATTATTTATAATTATGATGGAGTTATTTATTTCCTTGGAATGATTATTTGCTTGATCCTGGTATTTCTAATTTTGTATCCTCTTAAATATGAATATCATGAATTTATACATGACGAATGGCGGGAAGGATTTAATAGTGAGCTTGAGGAATGTAACAGAAAAATTGATGAATTAAAAAAACGAACTACCGATGTGACTCAAAAAACAACGAATAAGTAGTCAAGGTTCGCAATAGACTTTCTTATTCAATGGGAAACATATTATAGATATAACTGATCAATATGTTCGTTGATTTTCCAAGAAAGGACCATCCTTGAATATACGACCGATATCTATCTCGATTTAGATATTCTCAAAGATATCCTTCAAGAAAACAAGGTACATCTGAATTTTTTCTCTGAGCAGGAGTCCGTGCAGAAAAAAGGGAGTCAGTTTAGCACTCTACTCCGTTGAGAATCCTTGGAAAATCACAAGACAGCATCTATTGAAAAAAACAGTGTTGTTCTTTAGCAAAAGAAAAATGTCTCTTCTGGTCGTTTCAATAAAAGAGATGATAAAGGACACCATTACGATATATACATCAAGAAATTTCAATTAACACTGAAATACATATATGTGTGGAATAGTAGGTTACATAGGCCATCGGAAAGCCTATGATGTACTGACACAAGGATTGCATCGCCTGGAATACAGAGGGTACGACAGCGCCGGCGTCGCCTTGGTGAAAGACGACGGCACCATGAATGTCTACAAATCGACAGGCAAGGTAAATTGTATGGAATCCGTGGCCGCAGCACAAGACACTGCCGGCGGATTGGGCATAGCGCACACCCGTTGGGCGACGCACGGCCAGCCCAATGATGTGAATGCCCATCCGCATGTCTCCCGAAGCGGCAATCTGGCCATAGTCCATAACGGCACGATCGAAAATTATGCGATATTGAAGAAGGCCCTGACAGAACACGGATACGCCTTCCGCAGCGAGACGGACACCGAAGTGCTCGTGCAGCTTATAGACTATATACAGACGACGAACTCCTGTAAACTATCGGAAGCCGTCGAGGAGGCTTTGAAGCAGGTAGAGGGGGCTTACGCCATAGCCGTCGTGGAGAAAAACGATCCCGACACCCTTATTGCCGTCCGGAAAAGCAGCCCTTTAGTTATCGGCATCGGAGACGGCGAGACGTTCATCGCCTCGGATGCCACCCCTATTGTGGGATATACGGACAAGGTGGTTTATCTGAAAGACAACGAAATGGCCATTGTCCGTAGGAATGAGCCGCTGGAGATATTGTCCTTGATCAACGACCAGCCGTCGCAACTCAACATACAGACCCTGAAGATAAGCGTGAGCCAACTGGAGAAGGGCGGATACGATACGTTCATGCTGAAAGAGATATTCGAGCAGCCCGACACATTGCGGGACTGCATACGCGGACGCATCACGGACGACTGCCGGCGCGTGGTGCTGTCCGGCGTCCTTGAGAATAAGGAAAAATTCATCCATGCCAACCGCATCATTTTCGTGGCTTGCGGCACTTCATGGCACGCGGCACTGATCGGGAAGCGTGTCATTCAGGAGATGTGTCGGATTCCGGTGGAGGTGGAATACGCATCGGAATTCAGGTACGGCTTCCCGTATATTACGGACAAGGACATAGTGATCGCCGTATCGCAGTCCGGAGAAACCGCAGATACATTGGCCGCCATCGAGCTTGCCAGAAGCAAAGGGGCTTTTGTTTATGGTATTTGCAATGTCGTCGGTGCCTCCATCCCCCGGAATACGGATTCGGGGACGTATATCCATGTAGGCCCGGAAATCGGAGTGGCATCCACCAAGGCGTTTACCGGCCAAGTAACCGTGCTCACGTTGCTTGCTCTCTGCATGGGACAGATACGCGGAACAGTCGGCGAGGAAAAGGTAATGGAGATCGCAAGACATCTGAAGGCTCTGCCCGATATTCTTAGAGAAGTGCTGAAATTGAACGCTGCAATCAAGGAAGTGGCCAAGACGTACACTTATGCCCGCAATTTCCTGTATCTGGGGAGAGGATACAATTATCCGACGGCCCTCGAAGGCGCATTGAAACTGAAAGAGATTTCCTATATCCATGCGGAAGGTTACCCGGCAGCGGAGATGAAACACGGGCCGATTGCACTGATCGATTCGGAGATGCCGACCGTGGTTATCGCTCCCAATGATTCCCTGTATGAGAAAATCGTGAGCAATGTACAGCAGGTGAAATCCCGGGGCGGGTCCGTCATAGCCATAGTAAACAAGGGCAATGGAACCATGAAAGAGATGGCGAACGTCTGTCTTGAGATTCCCCAAACCCCGGAATGTCTTTCCCCTATCGTCGCCTCCATACCCCTTCAGCTCTTGGCGTATCATATCGCCATATATAAAGGCAGGAATGTGGACCAGCCACGGAATTTAGCCAAATCCGTTACGGTAGAATAATAACAATCCAGAAACTTACACTAACCACGGGTTCCGGTACGGGTCATAGTCCGTCTGGAAGGTAGCCAGTTGCCAGTCGGCAACTGGCTTTTCCGTCTCGTCGAGCTTGCGGGGTATCTGCGGGTTGAGACGCAGCTTGGCAGCATCGCCCAGCCATTTCATCGAGTCCTCGTAATCGCGCAGGCGGACGACGCTCACGTTGTTCGGGGCGATAAGTTTCGTCAGCTCGTAGAGAGCCAACCGCACCATGTGCTTCTTGAGATTATAGTTACGGGGGTCGTGCGGCGACAGGTTACGCCCGATCAGCGGGATATCGGCGTTGACATCCGTCTCCGGGTAGAACACCCACCCGTCGTACACGACATATTCATGCTCCGACAGTTCATATTCGTTGTATTCCGGGTCATAATCGGCAATCGCTCCCCAGCAGTCCGATGTGAACGGGTCGATGTTGTTGTCGAAGCCGTCGAATGACATCAGCGTGTAGAAAGCGCCCTTATGCTCGACCACGGCCCACAACGGGTACTCTATCGGCTGCCACGGTTCGGTCGCCGTCTCCAACCACCCGCAAACCATCGGGATGCGGATGTCGTCGAACTTGTAGCCGTTCTCTGCGAGGCAGGTGTAGACCACGCCGTTGTAGTTCACCCTGTCTCCCGGGTAGTACGTATCGAACTGCGAATAGCCCGCGACCTGCTTCGCGTCGATACCCGTGTCGGTGCACTCCTCCCAGTAAGCCGTCGTCGCCGGCTTGCGGTAACCGCTCACGGAGCGGATGACCTCGTGTATCTGCCCCTCGAAATAGATATGCACGCCCACGGGATAGGTGATGCGCCGATCGTAATCGGCGATGTATTTCCCCTTGGCGAGTTCCTTTTCCACTTCATAGTTTTCCGAGAGATATTCCACGACCGACATCTCGGCCGCCTCCTCCGCCTGAATGAAGCGGTCGTCGTTGCCCCGTGTAAGCTGCGCGAGAGCCTCCGGCGTGATGATACCCAGATAGTCGTTGTTATTGAGAAAACGTCTGTACATATCCTTGTCGATTTATTGGTTTCAGTATGAGAATCCTTCCCGGATGACGGAGGTAGACACGACATAACCGTTCGCGTCGCCGCTCTTGAACTTGTACCAGCTGTCCCGCAGGTAGTAGCAGAGCAGGTAATCGAGGCAGTCGGACAGGTGCCCGTAACGCTCGTACTTGACACCGGTCTTGGGGTCGGTGGTCTTCTGCTTGGACTTGCTGCCGTCCTCGTTGCGGAGCTGGTAGACCAGATCCTGCGTGAGCTTGCGGCATTTGATGTCTATCCGTATTTCCCAACCGTTGTAACCGTCGAAAACCTCGTTGACGAACTCGCAACGCGTCGCCTGCGGCGGTTGCTTGCGCAGCAGCTTCACCTTCGGGCGGAGCACTCCCTTGCCGAACGTGTCGACGATAATCGTGTAGTTGTTGATACCGTCCTCGCTGGCTGTCGAGCGCTGCAGTCCCGAAGGGTCGCCCGTCACGTCCACGCCGCCGATATGCTTGTCCCTATACAGTTTCATTCTCACTTTGCGGGCAAGAGCAGGCGTGTTGTTCTCCTTGTCTTCCGGCTTACCGAGTATCTCTTCCAGAATGTAGACTCTCTTATTGTCGTAATCAACCTGAGCCGAGAGCACCGACATCTGTGGGGCCACGTTGAAGTCCCAGACGGTAATGAGCGGTCTGGTGGGGTCGTAAACCTTCTCCTTGAGTCCCGTAACGAGGTGTTTCGCGCCGTCGAACCGGTTGTAGATGGCCATGTCGTTCGCCTCCACGAAATCCCAGTTCCCGTACAGTAACCTCTCTTTGGTGGCTTGGTCGCGTATCTTGTTGAGGGCCGCCTCGTACACCTGCCGGAAAGCGATATTCGGGTTGTCGAACACGGAAAAGGGAACATAGGCTTCGCCTTCACGGCACATGACCCGCTCACCGTTCTCGTCCTGCACGAAGCGCGAACGCACCCAGTTGATCGTCGGGTTGGTAGTCAGAAGCATGCGCGGTGCCTTGAAGGTCTCGTGCGTGCGCCAGCGAAGACGCGAGAAGAGCACCTCGACGGCCCGTTCGGAGATTTCCGAGACCTCGTCCACCATGGCGATGGTGTATTCCGAAGAACCGAACCGCTCGAAGTTCGGGTCGCTGGGGATGTCGGCCATCTCCTTCATGATGATGACCGAGTCGTTCCAGAACGTGAGCGTGCCCTCGAGGTTGTTGATCTTGTAATTGATGTCCTCTTTCAGCCCCCAGTCTTTCAGGATCGACTTGATGGTGTTCCACGTCGATTCCTTGAGCGACTTCAAAGTCTTGCGGGCAACCACGGCACGGATGTTCTCGAAGCGTATGCAGGAGGACACGAGCCACACGCTGCCGATATATGATTTACCTCCCGTTCGGGACATGTTCACCGTCATCCGCTACCTGACGGCCGCTTTCGCCGCTGCATGTTTCCATGCAGGTCAGACTATGTCTTCACCCTTTTTCAAGGGGTCTCCCGTTTCCGGCCGCTTGGCCGTACTCCCTTTCGGGATAGTCGTTGAACCTTCCGGTCGCCCGGCTTGGCTGCCGGTTGTCTTCACCCTCGCGTGGTCAGAGTTCCCGGCAATTAAGGAGATTGTTGTCAGCACATTGCTGTGCAGGCTGGCAGAGGTTGTTTACCAGCGGCGCCACCGCCCAGGATCAACTGTGGAAGATTTTGTGAATGACATTTCACACACCGCGGCCGGTATTGCGGGTTCCGTTGCGGGTCATAGCCCACGAGCACCTGCTCGATCTCCCCGCCGCAGTGGGGACAACAGTTCGGCTGCAACAGTTTCCACAGCTCGTACTGCCGTGGCGAGGGCGAGAAGTCGATACGGAGGTTCCTGGGTGCTTTAAGTTTGTTGACCGCCATCCCTTACACGATTTGAATGGTTATCTCTTCCTCCTTTTCGAGCAGGGCGTACAGCCGCCCGAAGGTCGCGCGGGAGTTCAGCACCTTGCCCTTGACCGTGTTCTCGCCGACGATGATGCAACCCGCAGAATCCGTTTCCGTGTTCCCTGTATGAATCAGGATGCCGAGGAAATGCGGCACGTCGTGCAGGTAGGGCATCCGTCGCTTGAATCGCGGGCTGTACTCGAGCGTGATTCTGTACGTCCCGGCGGGAATCGCGGTCTTCTCGCGAACCTTTTCCTTGCAGGTGCAGGAGCGCCCACGAGAGGTATCAGGACAGGTTGCCGGGAGTTCCCTCACGGTGTCCTCGATGGTGTTACAGAAAAATTTGCCGTTCACGGAAAGGTCGCCGACGGTGTAAGTCGGCCCCTTGAATTTTCGTCTGAGTGTTATCTTCATGTTTCGATACTGTTTGTATCGAAAGAGTAGAAGCGCCGGGCCGGGAATGTTTGCATTGAATCACCGGGGTATTCTTTACGCACTTGAAAAACGGATTGCACGGCGTCCGCGATGAACCCGCGAACCGGGGATGGAGGACAGGCAACGGCTAAAAAAAAACGGGGCATGAATTCTCTTTTCATGTCCCGTTTTTATCGGTAATGGAGTTCTTTATATCGTATCACCGGGCAATCTTCCCGACGACACGTTTTCAGGCAGGCATCGGCAGGCCCGTCACTTCTTTTTCAGCTCGAATCCCAGCCTGAGCCCGTCATACGAGTCCGCGATGCTGTTGATCGCGGATGCCGTGGAATTGACGCCCGATACCGCGCTCGTGACCGTTTTCAGCACGGACATCAGCTTGTCGGCCTTGAAGACGAGGCTCATGCTGTCACCGGTGACGGTCACGTATGCCACGGTCTTGATACCGAGCTTGCTTTTCATCGTGACGGTCTTGGCCTCGCTGTCGAAGGTATAAGTCCCGCTGGAGGTCTTGCCCCTGACGGTGCAGGAATAGGAGCCGTCCTCCCCGAAGGTGTACTCGCAACTGTCCATCCCGACCTTCTCGTATACCGCCTGTATCTTTTCCTCCACTTCCTTAGCGGCCACTTCCCCGCCGGCTTTCGCCAGCAGGTTGTCGCTTTCAAACTGGCATTCCGGAGCCGTGTAAGCCCACGTCCCGATAATGGAAGACTCCGTGGTCGTCTTGTCGCCCACCACGCTTTTTACCACACCGCTCAATACCGATTTCAAATCCTGCGCGCGGGCATTCCCGGCAGCCGCCGTCATGGCTACTGCCATGCACAGGCATCTCAACGTAAAATTCATTTTTTTATTCATTTTAGCTTACTCGTTATTATAAAACACTCACTTTCATAAGACCGCGCCCTCATTTTTCCTTGTCCAGCGTGTGCTGTCGCAGGAAGTCCAGGAACTGCTGCTTGTAGCTCTCGCCTATAGGTATCCTTTCCCCGCCGATGACTACGCGCATGCGCTCGATCTCCCTTACCTTCCTTATGTTGACGATATAGGAGCGGTGCACCTGCATGAAACAGGGCGGGAGCTTCTCCTTTACCTGTGCCATCGAGGTGGCGGCAATGACGGGCTTCCTCCCCTCGACGTGTATCCGCACGTAGTCCCTCATGCCCTGCATGTACAGGATATCGGCGGTATGGATGCCGACATGCTTGTACCCGTCCTTGACGAACAGGTAATCCTCCCCGGAAGAGGCCTGCCGTTCCCGCGCCATGCTTGCCCGCTTCAGCAGCCTTCCCGCCGCACGCTGGAAGTCGGCGAAGTCGAAGGGTTTCAGCAGGTAGTCCACGGCGGGGATGCGGTAGCTCTCCACCGCGTATTCCGCGTAGGCGGTGGTGAAGACCACCATCGGCGGGTCGGGCAGCGAGGAGACGAGCTCCATGCCGTTCAGGTCCGGCATGTTGATGTCCACGAACAGGGCGTCCACACGCTGCCCCGCCATCACCTGCACCGCTTCCAGGGGGCTTTCACAGAGCGCCACGAGCTCGAGGAACGGGAGCCTGCGGATATAGTTCTCCAGTTTTTCGAGTGCCATCGGCTCGTCATCAACGGCTATGCATCGTATCTGTTTCATATTCACAAGGGATTGTCAGGTTTACATGGTAGATTTCGTCCTTCTCCGTTATGTCCAGCCTGAAGCCGTTACCGTAGAGCAGCTGCAACCGTTGCCTGAGATTGGCAAGTCCCACGCCTCCCGTGCCGCTTTCCTTCCCTGGACGCCTGTGGATGCTGTTCACGCAGTCGAGACGGAGCGTCTCCTTTTCCATGTACAGCCGTATCTCCACGAAAGAGGGGCTCTGGTAACTTATGCCGTGCTTGAAGGCGTTCTCGATGATGCTGATGAACAGCAGGGGCGGCAGGATCACCCGCTCCCGGTTATCCTCCGGCAGTTCGAGGCTGATACGCACCTTCCGGCTGGAATAGCGCTTGCGCATCAGTTCCACGTAGCTGGCGATGAAATCCGTCTCCTTGTACAGGAGAGTGCGTTGTTGCGCCCCTTCATAGAGCACGTAGCGCATGAGTTTCGACAGCTCCATGATCATCACCTGCGCCTTGGCCGGGTCCATCTCCACCATCCCGTGTATATTGTTGAGCATGTTCATGAAGAAATGCGGGTTGACCTGCGCCTTGAGGTGTTCCAGCTCGTGCCGCAAGTGAGCGGCTTCCAGCCGGCGTGCCTTCTCCTGTTCCTCCTGGTAACGGGAAAAGAGGGAGATGGCAAGGTCGAACCCCAGCATCAGGGTGGCAATCACGAGGTCCAGCAACAGGGGATTGAGCATTCCCCCGGGGGCGGGCCCGTGCCCGGCAGGCCGGGAAGGGCGTGAGGCGGAGAAAACCGGGCCGCCGTCTGCCGTATCCCCCTTGCGCCCCGCGCCGTCCCTGTCCGGAACGGGTTTCCCGTCGTGGGGAAGTCGGTGGGGCGGCAGGCGGTGTTCCTGCACGGGTGACACGCGGGGCGCCTTCACGCCCGAAAAGTAGCGGCAGAGCCCGAAAAGGCAGAGCATGCCCAGCACGGAGAGGACATAGACACGCATACGGTGGCGCATGAACAGGCAGCGCACCGGCAGACGGTGCAGCAGGAAGAGCAGGAAGAAAGGGAGTATGCCCGCCCAGGCGCGCAGGACACTGTCCCATGAAAAGGCCGTGCCCGCCCTCGCGCCCTCTATCAGGGCCGTGAGGGCGGGATATGCCCATACCATTCCCCAGAGGATGGCATAGACGAGCCACGCGTATGAACGGGGGGTGAGTATCTTCATTCCGCCTCCCGTTTCCCGTCCTTCCTGCCTTCCGGCATGGCCGGATGCCGTTCCTCCATCCAACGGGTGTACTGCCCGTCAGTGAGGACTTTCTTCAGTTTCTTCTCGCGTTTTTTGCGCTGTTTTTCCATCTTCACGCGCTGTTCCTCCATGTCCTCCCTGTCACCCGACGGTGTGAAGTCACGGGGCGGACGGCGTCCTTCCATGCCTTCGGGCGGGCGTTGTCCGCGAGGCTCCCGGTCCGGCCTGTCAAAGCCCGGTGCCCCGTCCGGTCTGCCGCCCATGCGGGGTGCCCCCGCTTTGTTCTCCGTGTCTTCCCGTGCCCATTTCAGGTTCAGCTTGTAAAGCTTTTTATACTGCTTCTCCGTGAGGTTGAGCAGCGAGTCCATGCGGTCGGTGGTATGCCGTGCCGATTTCTCGGGCGAGAGGGGCACGGGTTTGTAATGCTTTTCCGGCCGGCCGGGCATTTCCCCGCCCGCCTCCTGTGCCATGGCCGCACCGCCGCAGACGAGGAGCGCGGCACAGACGGCCATCCAAAACTGTCTTCTGATGTCCATATATTATCATGTTTTGATTTTCCGGTTACGAAGGTAGCGTGAAACATCATAAGTTACAAAATTAAATCTGCCAAACGGTGGTTTTTCTCGGCTAAACGGCTTATGTTCCGGGGCGTTTGCCGACAATAAAGTCCCGTTGGCAGAAAATATTTTCTCGTATGGTCCGGGCTGTTTATCTTTGTATTTATTGAAATTAAAATAGTTTCTACTTTAAAATCGGAATATATGGCTATGAAACATTGTATGAAAAGAATGACTGTACTTTTGACGGTTTCCCTCATGCTTGCCCTCGGGACGGTATTCCCGTCCTGCACGGGAGACAATGGCTTTGAGGATTGGGAAACCGTTCCCGGCGAGTTGCCGGGCAGTGGCGGCAGTGGCAGCGACGACGGCGACACGCCGGATTTCGATCCCACCATAACCGGCTGGGACGGGCAAAAAGCCGATGACGCGGCCTTGGATGTCGTGGGTACGGACGAGGACATCTATTGGGAGGCGAACACCTTTGGCGGCAACGGGGGCGTGACCGTAGATGTCGTCTATTCGGGAAGTTCGGCTACCGTGAACACCTCCGACAATTCCGTGATATGCTACACGGACGGGGCGTATGTCACCATCGACATACTGACCAATTCGGTAAAAAACGTGGAAATCGTGGTTTCGGGAAAGAGTGATGACGGGCAGCTGAAAATATACGGCGAGAAGAAGTTCAAGCTCACGCTCTCGGGCGTGGAGCTGACTTCGGGCAAAGGTCCCGCCATCAATGACCAGTGCAAGAAACGCGCTTTCGTGCATCTGACGGCTGGGACGACCAACCGCCTGACCGACGCGGCGTCTTATTCCGAGGAACCCCGCTATCTCAACGGGGGAAGTTCGGCGAGCGAGGACCGCAAGGGATGTTTCTTCAGCGAGGGCAACCTGATTTTCAGCGGTACGGGTGTGCTGGAGGTGGAAGGCAACTACAAGCACGGCATCGTCACCGACGGCTATTTCTACACGCGTCCGGGTGTCACGTTGGCCGTGACGGGAGCGGCGAAGAACGCCATCCATGTCAAGGGCGACGAGGATGACGGCATCGGCGTGTACATGGCGGGAGGTCTGGTTTATGCCAACGTGTCGTCCACGGCCGGCAAGGGTATCAAGACCGATCTCGATGCCGAAATCGCGGGCGGAAAACTGTTGTTGAACACTTCCGGTAACGCTACATACGACAGCGACGAGAAGGACACCTCCTCGTCCGCCGGCATCAAGACGGATGGCAGCGTCATCATCTCCGGGGGTACGCACATCCTGAAGAGTACCGGTACAGGTGGCAAGGGTATCAATGCCGACGGGGAAATCCGCATCTCGGGCGGCGAGACCACCGTGACGACCACGGGCGGCAAGTTCTACTATTCATCGGACCTGACCTCCTCACCCAAGGGCGTGAAGGCCGACGGCGACATCACTATAAGCGGCGGCAAGCTGAACATCTCCGTGACGGGGGTAAGCGACGGTTCCGAGGGGCTGGAAAGCAAGTCGACGCTTGCCATTAGCGATGGTGAGGTTTACGTGTATGCTTATGACGATGCCATCAATGCGGCTTCGGCCATCAATATCAGCGGTGGAAAAGTCTACGCCTACGCGAGCAACAACGACGGGATAGACTCTAACGGTTCGCTGGTCATCTCCGGGGGGCTGGTCATCGGTGTGGGGACATCCGCGCCGGAGAGCGGCATAGACTGCGACAACAGCAACAGTTTCCGGATCGACGGCGGTACGGTAATCGGCATGGGCGGAACCTTGCAGTCCAGTCCCTCCTCGTCCAGCAAACAGCGTTCGGTGGTTTATAACGGTGTGTCGGCCACCAAAAACGCGAAGATTTGTGTGCTGGACAATGAGGGGACGCCCGTCCTGACATTCGCGTTCCCCCGCACGATGAGTGGCGCGAGCTTCTTCTTCAGCACGCCGGACATCGCCTCGGGAGCCTCCTATACCGTTTCCTCGGGCGGAACGCTCGGCGACTATACGGACTCGTGGAACGGATGGTACGGGGGCGGAACATGGTCGGGCGGTTCACAGGTGGGAACCTTCACTTCAAACAGCGTCGTGACTACCATCGGCAGCAACGGCGGCGGTATGCCTGGAGGCGGTGGCCCGGGTGGAAGACCCGGTGGCTGGTAGAGCCATACGATATGATAACGGGTGGCAAAAAGTTTCTCCCGTCACGCTCCGGTGTGGCGGGAGAAACTGTATAAGGATGGATCGGGAAATAAAAACGGGAATATCATCGCAGGATACATGCCTGAATCCCTTAATCCCGCACCTTGAACAGGGATTTCAAACAGCCTTGTCCGCTCTCGAATAGGAAATGCCCGTTGGCCAGCCAGCACTCGTGGACGATGTCGTCATCGGGGTCGGACGCCAACATGGTTCGGGCACGTTCTTTATCGATTACCTGCATCGCGATACCTTGAACGGTTGCCGAGGTGGCATCCGCGGGAATCTTTTGCAGTTCTTCCAGTAGTGATTCTTTCATCGCGTGGATACTTGCCTAAAGCCCCATTAAGCATTTTATTGAAAAAAGAGAGCGTGGGACATCGCTTATTGCCGTAACAGGTACCGCCAAGCACCTTGATGCACGAACAAGTAACGCCCACGCCGTACGCGGACGTTTAACTCTTTTCTCGTGCATCTGTATCTCATTTGGCGGTTTCGTTACAGCACAAAAAGCTAAACGCTATCTATATTTTCTTTCCCTACGACAATACCAGCGTAGGGTGATGACCCGGAAGGGATCTTATTTCTTGGACTCTTCCAATGAGAGTTTGCGGAACTCTTTCATCATCTTCTCTATCGACAACGAAGCCTTGCGGGCACGGGTGCCGGCAGACTTGTTGCCATTTTCACTTTGTAGCGCCGCGTCTTTGGCGAACGCCTCGTAAGTCTCCTGGATTTTTGCTATCAAATCTTTCATGTCTAATTGTTTTTTAAAGTTCTGTTGCAAAGGTAACATAAAATTAGAAAATTTGCTCCATTTGCTTCTTGATTTCATCCCGTTTCGTGTTTTTATAGTAATGTTTGTAAATGGTCAGGGGGCTGTTGCCCGCCATTTCCGCCACGACGTAAGGGTTGTTCCCGGCATCAACCATCTTCGAGATGAAGGAGCCCCGGGCCGAGTACCAGGTGATGTTTTCCTTTACGCGGAGCATCTTGCAAGCCTTGGTCAGTGTTTGAGAGAGGCGTGAGGAGAGCTGTTTCACGCGGGTTGTCTTCTTGGTCGTGGTGGTATGCTTGTGGGTAAAGACGGGAAACACGTAGTCCCCGTATCCCGTGCCTTTGTACTTGTTCATGATGTCCCTGGCTTTCTTCAGCAGGATAGGCTTGGCAGTCTTCGGGAACTTGATGCGCTCGTACACGATACGGTCTTCCTGAACCAGGTCCCAGGTGAGGTTGCAGACATCCACGTTGGCCATGCCGCCCGTGTAATAGCTGAACAGGAACAGGTCGAGGTGCAACTGTTCCTTTCTGGTAAACAAGGTGCGGTCTATGTTGGCGATTTTCTCGATGACCTTGTCCGAGACGGCTCTGGAGGTTGTTTCCGGCCACTTGATGTCATCGCCCAGGCAAAGGAAAGCGTCCATGTTCACACCGTACATTTCCTGTTTCCTTGCATGGTTGCAAACGGCGCGCAGCAGGCGCAACTTGTGCGTCAACCCGGCTTTATTGCCGTTCCTGATACCTTGTTCCTTGATCCAGAACGAGAAATCCAGCAGGAACTGCTCGGTGATGTCGGCGAAGAAATAGGAGGAAAAGGAGCGGTTGTACTTCTCTTTCGTGAACCGTTGCAGGACACGCAACAGGTACACGTAGCGTTTGGCATTGGTGGTGCTGTCGACGATTTGCCCGTTCTTGATTTTCTTTTTCTCCCGGAACTTGGCCGAGAGGAACTCGAACATCTGTTGCACGGATTTCACCTTGACCTCCGGCTGGGAGGCCTTGATCTCGTCAAAGCAGTGCGCCAGCTGCACGGGAGACCAGTTGCGTTCCTCCATCTCCCACGTGTCGGCCACGTGCAGGTACTTGGTTCGCAAGTCAAACAGCAGCTTGTTCTTGGTCGTCGCTTCCGAGCTGCCTGCCCGGAAACTTTGTGATTTCGCGTCCCAATCCTTTAATAATCCGGTAATATTCAATACCTTTGGCACGCGGGCATAACCGGTCTTGAAGAAGATCATTTCCAGCTTGACCATTTTCTGGTCCTTGGGGTTCTGCTTGCCCCGAATGTTAATCGTGTACATAAACTGATAACGTGTTAGTTAATAGGTACTTTTAATTCACATTAGTAAGCATCAAGTCAGCTTGATTAACCTACATAGAAGCCTACATGAAAAGAGTAGGATTCCCAGTGAAAGAAGGTTTGCACGGTTTGATCCGTACTTGCCCATTTTTACTAACACGTTATCAATCAGTACATTTCAAGTTTTCTTGAAATCAGTTGCGAAAAAAGGATGTGCCTGTTGATACATCCCTTTTCGCATTTACATTCAATTATTATAAATAACTAACCTTTTATCATGCTATGCTATCATGATTTTGTTTAGCCTTTTACTACAATTCGTTTATATCCGTATACGGCGCGGTCTCCCAACTCTTCTTCAATACGAAGCAGCTGATTGTATTTTGCCATACGGTCCGAACGGCTTAAAGAACCGGTCTTGATTTGTCCGCTGTTGGTTGCTACGGCAATATCTGCAATGGTTGCATCTTCTGTTTCGCCTGAGCGGTGTGAAGTGACCGTCGTATATCCATGGCGGTGTGCCATTTCAATAGCGTTCAGTGTCTCTGTCAGTGAACCGATTTGATTAACCTTGATCAGGATAGAGTTAGCGCAACCCTTTTCGATACCTTTTGCCAGGAAGTCAACGTTAGTTACGAATAAATCGTCGCCTACCAACTGACAGCGATCCCCGATGCGTTGAGTCAATTTCTTCCAGCCTTCCCAGTCATTTTCGCTCATACCATCCTCAATGGAATCAATCGGATATTCGTTGATAAGTTTTTCCAAATAGTCAATTTGTTCGTCAGCTGTACGTTTTTTGCCTTTTTCACCTTCAAATTTGGTGTAATCGTAAATACCGTCATGATAGAATTCGGAAGAGGCGCAGTCCATGCCAATCATTACATCTTTGCCCGGTTCGTAGCCTGCAGCTTTGATAGCGGCAAGAATAGAGTTAAGTGCATCTTCTGTTCCTTCCAGGTTGGGAGCAAAACCTCCTTCATCACCGACAGCTGTACTCAGACCACGGTCTTTCAATACTTTTTTCAAAGCATGGAATACTTCGGCACCCATGCGCAACCCTTCTTTAAAAGAACTTGCACCTACCGGACGGATCATAAACTCCTGGAAGGCTATCGGAGCATCACTGTGTGAGCCTCCATTAATGATGTTCATCATTGGTACAGGCAATACATACGTATTCGTACCTCCGATGTATCTGTAAAGAGGAATATCGAGATAGTTGGCAGCAGCTTTAGCTACGGCAAGCGAAACACCCAGAATAGCGTTGGCACCCAGTTTGGCTTTTGTCTTTGTTCCATCCAATGCCAACATGGCATGATCAATGCCTATTTGGTCGAGGGCCGACATACCGATCAGATGCGGAGCAATGACTTTATTGACGTTCTCTACTGCTTTCTGTACACCCTTGCCGCCATAACGATGTTTATCACCGTCGCGGAGTTCAAGCGCTTCGTGTTCACCGGTCGATGCACCCGATGGAACGGATGCACGTCCCATAATGCCTGATTCCAATACTACGTCTACTTCTACTGTAGGGTTACCTCTTGAGTCGAGAATTTCTCGTCCTGTAATTTTTTCTATTTTCATTGTTTCTCTTGTTTTTTAGTCTCTGCAAATTTACTCACTTATGGGAAGCGGAAGAATCACTATTAATAGGTATTCCGTTCGGGTTCTTTCCCTATAAATCAGTATCATTACTTTTTTATTATAAAACAAAGAAAAGAGAAGAAAGGTTCAATCGTCTTCTATTTTGACCCCTAGTAGAGGTAACAGATCTATTGCTTGTAACGAACTGACTATGGCTCCTTTCAGATCGGCTATATTGAGTTGAATACCTGCTATTCTAGAGTTTCTCAGGTCGATACCTTTGAGTGAAGTGTGCGAAAAGTCGGCTTCTAACAATTCGCAAGTATCAAAAGCTGCCGGCATCAGTTTGCTGTCATTCAGGCTGCCGTTTCGGAAATTGCAATGGCTGAAACGGGCTGTTCGCATTTTTACCATGGAGAGATTGATGTATTGTCCGTAGCAATGATCCATTAAAACATGATTGAGGGTGGCTTCCGGGAAACCGGTTCCCAGCAATTTGCAAGATATAAATTCTACCCGGTAGAAAGTAGTTCCGGCAAACGAAACGTTGGATAAATCGCAATTTTCAAAACGTACGTCTGTCAGTTGAGCTGATTTAAACTGACATTCGCTGAATATTTGTTGTTTGAAAGTGCAATTATTAATACTTAGGTAAGGTTTAGCTATTTGATGTACGGTTCCCTTAAGGAAGTACAAATCGGAAACTTTCTCTTGGTCGGTAAGTGCATCCAGTGGGACCGGACTTTCGGACTGACTGTTAAGGAACGGAGCTACGACTTTGACGGGTTGCACTTTTTTGATTGTTGGCTTCATATATGATTCGTTTGTTATTTAAATTGTTCGCCAAGATATCCTCCGGCCAATACAGCCAAAAGTCCAAGCAATATGCTGATGAATACATAAAAGGTGAATATGCCATAAAAACCTCCTTTCAGCAAACTCAGACTGTCGTTGGCCAAAGTGGAGAATGTGGTAAAACCGCCACAGAAACCAACGGTCAGAAATAGCCTCAGTTCGAAAGATAGATTGAAACGCTCCGAAAATGAATAAAAAAAACCGATTAATAAGCTGCCTATGATATTTACGGCAAATGTTCCCCATGGAAATGGGAAGAGAGCCGGGCTAAGCCGTTCGTTGACGGCGATTTGTGTCAGATAGCGGGTTACACTGCCCATGCCTCCTCCGATAAATATATAAATAATCTCTTTCATCTTTTTTTTGATTTTATCGGCAAAGTTACCACTGTCAACTGTTTATGCAAACGTTTTCTGATAATTCTTCTTTGTTTCGGTTCTATTCATCGAACATGAATCTGCTTCTTGCTTATCTTTGCTGCATGATTACTAATTTTTATTGAACCATATCATGAAGAACATGAAAAAACTGACTTTTAAGTTAGCTTGCTTTTTTCTCTCTCTTTTAGTGAGTAGTGTGGCAATGGCCGAAAGTATTACTTCTCCCAACGGGCTCTTGAAACTGAATGTATCTGTGAATGAGAAGGGGGAACCTGTGTATGAACTTTCTTATAAAGGTAAAGAAGTGATTAAACCTTCTAAACTGGGTCTTGAACTGAAAGACGATCCGGGGTTGATAGACGGTTTTACGTTGTCTGATGCCAAAACTTCTTCTTTTGACGAGACTTGGGAGCCTGTTTGGGGCGAGGTTAAGCAAATTCGCAATAATTATAATGAACTTGCGATTACTTTAGACCAGAAAGCTCAGGATCGCAAAATGGTGATTCGTTTTCGTCTGTATAATGACGGACTCGGATTTCGCTACGAATTTCCACAACAAAAGAATCTGAATTATTTTGTAATTAAAGAGGAACATTCTCAATTTGCTATGGCCGGTGATCATACTGCTTTCTGGATACCGGGAGATTATGATACGCAGGAATATGATTATACTCGGTCGAAACTTTCTGAAATACGCGGCTTAATGAAGACGGCTGTCACTCCCAATGCTTCTCAAACTCCTTTTTCTCCTACCGGTGTACAGACTGCTTTGCAGATGAAAACAGACGACGGGTTGTATATCAATCTGCACGAAGCTGCTTTGGTGGATTATTCTTGCATGCATCTCAATCTGGACGATAAGAATTTTGTTTTCGAATCGTGGTTGACTCCTGATGCCCAAGGGACCAAAGGATATATGCAAACTCCTTGCCACTCTCCATGGCGTACGGTTATGGTTAGTGATGATGCGCGTGATATTCTTGCTTCTAAATTAACATTAAATCTGAACGAACCTTGCAAACTGGAGGATACTTCCTGGATTAAGCCTGTAAAATACGTAGGTGTATGGTGGGAAATGATTACCGGAAAGAGTACTTGGGCTTATACGGATGATGTTTATTCAGTGAAGTTGGGCGAAACCGATTATACTAAAACTAAGCCTAATGGTCGTCATGGTGCCAATAATGAGAACGTGAAACGTTATATTGATTTTGCTGCCGAACACGGTTTTGATCAGGTGCTGGTCGAGGGCTGGAATGAAGGCTGGGAAGATTGGTTCGGCAAGTCAAAAGACTATGTGTTCGACTTCGTTACTCCGTATCCTGATTTTGATGTGAAAATGTTGAATGAGTATGCTAGAAGTAAAGGAGTGAAGCTGATGATGCATCATGAGACTTCTGCATCTGTGCGTAACTATGAACGTCATATGGATGAAGCTTATCAATTTATGGAAGATAACGGTTACAATGCGGTGAAGAGTGGATATGTTGGCAATATCATCCCGCGTGGTGAACACCACTACGGTCAATGGCTGAATAATCATTATCTGTATGCGGTGAAGAAAGCTGCGGATCATAAAATTATGGTGAATGCACACGAGGCTGTTCGCCCTACCGGATTGTGCCGTACATATCCGAATCTGATTGGTAATGAATCTGCCCGTGGTACAGAATATGAAGCCTTCGGAGGCAATAAGCCTTTCCATACTACGTTGCTTCCATTTACGCGTCTGATAGGTGGTCCGATGGATTATACTCCGGGTATTTTCGATACTCAACTCTCTTTCCTGAGTGGTGAGCATAGTTTTGTACATACTACTTTGGCCAAACAGTTGGCTTTGTATGTCACTCTTTATAGCCCATTACAGATGGCTGCCGATCTTCCGGAGAGTTATGAACGCTATATGGATGCCTTTCAGTTTATTAAAGATGTAGCAGTAGACTGGGATGAAAGTAAGTATATTGAAGCAGAACCGGGAGAGTACATCACTGTGGCCCGTAAAGCTAAAAACACCAATAATTGGTTTGTTGGAGGAATTACTGGTGAAAATGCACGCACATCTACGTTTGTGCTTGATTTCCTGGAACCGGGAAAGCAATATGTAGCTACTTTATATGCCGATGGTAAAGATGCGGATTATGAAAAAAATCCGACTTCTTATCAGATTAAAAAAGGTCTGGTGACTTATAAGACGAAGATTTCCACTGACTTGTCCCGTAGTGGAGGTTTTGCTATTAGTTTGATAGAGGCTAAACCCCCCCCTAAGAAAAAAAATAAAAAAAGGAGTTTTAACAT